>Ga0325402_1002389_pt1 | contig 16457 bp, 19 predicted proteins | sample PopdelMetagenome_22_FD_207212 | JGI IMG/M metagenome (GOLD analysis project Ga0325402, IMG submission 207212) | Populus deltoides microbial communities from Bellville, Georgia, United States - Xylem-PdKOR-R3 | ecosystem: Host-associated > Plants > Phyllosphere > Stem > Wood/Secondary xylem... | reverse complement strand
TAAATACATTGTCTGTATTCAAACGCTGAGTTTGGGCATGAGAACCCAAACCCACGAACCAGAGATGAAAATGGATCCGAATATATGCCAAACGCTAAGAACCTACGAGGGGCCGCCCAAACACGCTATGTGTTACATTAATTGGTGAATAAATACTGTCCTCCCTTGTAATGTAATTTTTTTAAAAAAATTTTTTGATGGATGCGTTAATTCAAAATATATGTTTTTTAAGAAACGTGTTAATTTGAACGCGTATGACTTGACTTGCACTAACTTGTGTGCGGGTGTGTACGTTCTGGGTTTTTATCAAAATGCAACCAACCTAAGCCTGGCCCGAAATATGTTCCTGTTTGAACTCGACTCGCTGTCATGGCTGCTGCTGGGCCCATGTTCACATATCTAATATTCCATGGTACGGCCTCTTTGCATTGGGCTAAATCCTAGACATCGACCGATTGGATTGCCTTGTTTTAAGAGCTGAGGGGGTATTTGGGAAATTAAGAGATTTTATTTTAAAATATTTTTTATTTAAAAATATATTAAAATATTTTTTTTATCTTATAAAATTCATTTTTGACATGTTATATTAAAAAAATTAAAAGTGAATAAATCTTAAAATTCAGCTAATCAGTGATTATACCGCTGCACTAAATGATGTCTTAAAATTAAAAGTTTTAAAGATTTATTTAACTGTATAAAATTATTATTTTTTCATGGTATTATTAACCGTATAAAAAAAATACCATTGTTAATAAAATTCCGCAAAAAACTTTAATTTGTCTATAAATGTTTTTTTTTATAAAAAACATACTGGACAGCTCGTGAAGAATGCCATGAAAAACATATTCAACGAGTTTTTCAAAACTGCGGTAAATCTAAAAATTTAGAATTTTTTCAATTCTTAAATACAAAATCCAATTGCTGTTATTTATGAAAAAAATAATATATTGTATTTTAAAGATAAATTCTCATGCACTCACAACCACGTGTGCGATGAATATTTGAAAATATAAATAGTTCGTCCATGCCATTGCCAAAACTCTATTTGAAAATCCATGGAGCCATCTAACTCCAGGGTTAAGAAAACCAACCATCGAATTAGTTTTTTCAAGTAAAACGATGGAGTTTTTGAATTTTCGAACTAAAATTTTTAATTTTTGAAACTTAAGAATTTTAATTTGTTAGATTTTAAATTGATCATCACTTAATCATTAAAAATCCACCTAATTTTGACCGACTTTAATTTTAATATTTAATTATATTAATAATCAATAAAAAATTAGAACCATATTCCAGGAGCAGTTCCCAGAGCATTGCGGGTGATGCTTGCCTACTGGTTTGTTACTATACAGATGAAGCTATCACCGGGGAAAAATAGAAAATAAGATCACATCACAAGCATTCTCCATACCATCCAGCATCTCCTTCAATAAATCAAAGGGAAAAAAAGCTCGGGGGCGATGGTAAACACAGTAGGGGGCTGGGGTTGCTGTCTTGTAGCTCAAATCTTCCATCCAACCGACTTCATCACCTCGTCATCTCCGCCCCCTCCCTCTCTTTAGTTCTTCCTTTTTCCTTCTTCCACTATTTCCCTTCATTTCGTTTTCATCTCTTTTCCATTAACACACACTATCCAATCTCTCTCAGTCCACCAATGGCTTCCACTCCATTCCTCTCCAAAACCCCAATCAACAACTTCTCCTCCTCCCTCTCCCCTTCCCTCCCTCTCCTCCCGTCCACTCTGTCCCACCGCAAAACAAATCCCAATTCCTTCAGAGTCAATGCCAAGATACGTGAGATCTTCATGCCTGCTCTCAGCTCTACCATGACCGAGGGAAAGATCGTCTCCTGGATTAAATCCGAAGGCGACCTTCTCTCCAAAGGCGAAAGCGTCGTAGTCGTCGAATCTGATAAAGCCGACATGGATGTCGAGACCTTCTACGATGGCATTCTCGCCGCAATCGTAGTCCCCGAGGGCGAAACCGCTCCTGTTGGCGCTTCAATTGGACTTTTAGCTGAAACTGAAGAGGAAATTGCGGAAGCCAAGGCGAAAGCTGCCTCGAAAGCAAGTGGTTCAACTCCACCTGTAGCAGAAACTGTTACTCCCACTCCTCCTCCTCCGGCCACTTCCACTCCTACAATCTCGCAACCACCGGCTGCACCTGAGGGGCCGAGGAAGACGACTGTGACCCCGTTTGCGAAGAAATTGGCGAAGCAGCATAAGGTGGATATTAATAACGTGGTTGGAACGGGCCCGTATGGGAGGGTTACTCCTGCTGACGTGGAGGCAGCTGCGGGGATTGCTGTTTCGAAGCCGAGTGAGAGTCTTGCTGCCACGGTTAAGGCTGCAGCGAGTTCTTCAGTCCCTCCTCCTCTACCGGGGTCAAATTTTGTGCCATTCACGACAATGCAAGCGGCTGTTTCAAAAAATATGGTGGAGAGTCTTTCCGTTCCGACTTTTAGGGTTGGGTATCCAGTGATAACTGATGCTCTTGATGCATTTCACGACAAGGTAAAATGATTTTGTTAATTTTGTCGGGAACGATAATTTTACTGAATTTGGCTTTTGATGATTTGAAATGTGTGAGTTTATGGTTATTTTCAGGTTAAACCCAAGGGTGTGACAATGACTGCATTGTTGGTAAAAGCTGCAGCGATGGCACTTGTTCAGCATCCAGTTGTCAATGCAAGCTGTAAAGATGGCAAGAGCTTTACGTACAACAGTAAAATTAACATTGCAGTGGCAGTGGCAATCAATGGTGGGTTGATAACCCCTGTTCTTCAGGACGCTGATAAGGTAGTCTGATTATTAAATGCATATGATATTATGATTTTCTTTTTATTCATGGATGATTGATTTTGTATCGGTTTCTGGCACATGACTATTTTCAGTTCAAATGGGTAAAATGCTTTGTTGTTGTAGTTGGATTTGTACTTGTTATCTAAAAAATGGAAAGAGTTGGTGGAGAAGGCCCGAGCAAAACAACTTCAGCCCCACGAGTATAATTCAGGTTTTTATCATATGAGTTACTTCTCCGTGTCTGTGTCTCTCCTTACCCTATTAAGGGCTTGAATCCGGGTTAAAAATCTCTTTGGAGCAATAATTCTAACTCTGTATGTACGCAGGGACTTTCACTGTATCCAATTTAGGAATGTTTGGAGTAGACAGATTTGATGCCATCCTTCCTCCAGGCCACGTGAGTGGTGATAGACAGGCTTTTTATTTCTGTTAGTTGGGGAACTCCCTCCTGATTTTTTTAGAGATTTGCTAAAAAATTGGAAACAATGTTCAGGGGGCTATCATGGCTGTTGGAGCATCAAAACCAACTGTGTTGGCTGATAAAGATGGATTCTTCAGCGTTAAAAATAAAATGCTGGTGAGTGCGATTTCCATTGTCTTATAAGTTTCTGTCTGAAAACAAACAAACGGATGACAAAATTGTAGATCACAGCAGAACATTTTTCTTACATCTTTGAATTATCTTACAAGAAGGAATCCAGTTTTTTCCACTTAAAGTGCATTGGAAAGTTTCTCAATCTTCTTTTTTGTGGTCGATATATCTATTTTCCCATGGGGTCTGTCTGAGTTTGTGCACAGAGAGCAGGGGCATTGGGTTAGTTAATGATATTAAGTGACCCTTGTTTCATAATTATTTAGTTTCAATCTTCATTGGGGATTATGCAATACATGTATGGTTGTCACATGTTCAAACGGTTGGCCTTGTTGTCTCCTTGAAATTATTTTGTGACTATATCATCAGAGTATGCAAAATAGAATTAATTTTGAAATAATAGGCACAGGAAGCAATTTACATGAATAGCGTATTAGAGATCATAATGTTTCTTTTTCTTGGAATACTGTTCTTGAAAAAACTCACCAGTTGCTAGTTGAAACAATAGTCACTGGAAAATGATATTTCGACTAGATTTTAACTTGAAAGGCAAGCAAAGTGTTCTAAGCCTTTTACTAAGTTTGCTTTCTATCATCTTGTAATCAAGGTAATAGCTTCACATCATACTTATCAATAAATAGCTGTTTGTTCTTGCAAGTCAATCGATCTTCTTTAAGGGGGGAAATATCAAGGGAAAAGTCATATAAGTGAATCTCAAAGGCTCGGGTGCTCTCTGGAGGGGAAAAAAAGCCCTGCTTTGATGTTGCTCTGATTATTTACGGTCCCTGGCACCTATCCTCCGTATAGATTATTTTATCTTATTTCTGATGAGATTATATGTTATTTGATTTAGGTCCCTTTGCTTTCCCTTTGTAGGTTATATGTTATTTGATATTCTTGAAAATCGAAATATATTGCTATTTGGTTGTTTGATGAAGTCAAACATCAAACACAATAGAGCTCCATGGATTTTAGTGGAAGTGCCTTTCAGATTTCCTTCCTAGCAAATGATTCTGTAGGATACTCCAACTAAATTATTTGGTTCTCTTCAGGTGAATGTGACTGCCGATCACCGAATCGTCTATGGCGCTGACTTGGCTGCCTTCCTTCAGACCTTTGCTAGGATTGTGGAGAACCCAGAGAGCCTGACATTATAAATGCTGTGATGAATTTTTATAGAAAGAATGCTGTTGATTTTGGCTTCAATGCTTTGGTCTTTGATGAGATGATGGCATGTCTATTGAGCAGAACACTGGGCACTGGAAGATGGTTTTGCAGTGCCTTAGTTTCCTTTTGTCGTGATTTTCTACGCATTTCATTACAAATACTGTTGAGTATAATTTTAAAGATGAAAATAAAAAAGCTAGTTGTTGAAAGTTTTTGACAGAAGCCAGGGTAATGCTTTGCCACAAACGTAGCATTTGCATCGATCTTTTGAGGTATAAATTTGGATAAACTGTGGGTATCCTGAGTTAATTTGTTCCTTTAGATTGGTTATGAGTCATACTCAAGACAATTAAGCATTTTCCCCCACAACAACAATTGGAAAAAAGAAACGGTAAAACCTGAATGTGATTCAGAGGTTGATTCCACAAGTAGCCTATGCATGCAATTTGGATTATAAGTTTTCATGATATACGACTTTCAGAACTACTAGATTTCGTCCCTTAGAGAAAAAAAAGATTCACATTCACTACCAGAACGACATCTCGTGGACAGAAACTTAAAGAAGTCATTTGCTACGCTCTGAATCCCAGTCAAGAGGTCATTTGCATTGAGCTTTTCTGATTCACCAGACAACACAAGCGAAGACAAAGCCTTCCCTACGACCATGTCCTTAACATCCTTAACAAAGCCTTCCCTCGATTTTATGGTGGTTCGAGGTTAAGCCACCAGACAATCTAACATATTGCTGAAGGATTCAAGTAGTGTTTGATCTATTGCTAACTATGATATTACATAATCTTATGATTTTGTTGGTGATTAATAACCAACAGACATTCCGTCAACAATACGATTGTGTTGCACTGGCCATCGCATTGCCCGGCACATAAAATTATTGTTTCGAGACAGCTATTTATTTACAAATCATGTGATGTTCTTTCTCCATTAAAAAATAGATATCGACGACAGCTGCTGTCAACCGGAGAATGCTTAGCAACCGCCTGAGTAAGTCAGAACGACTGACTCGAAATAGCTGCCATAGGAATGCAGCCAAGTCAGAAAACCCTTGCATTAGGTGACTTTCCCGTAACAGGTCAAAATTACCAGTCCAAGCGGATATTCCTGGAAATGTAAAGCCTATCAATATACTCGATGACTGGAAGTGAGGCATTGATATACCTTCTCATGTTCTTCTCTGCTGAATGTTCTGCATCAAAATTACAACAGAAGTTAGATCTCCCCAAGGAGGCTAAATTTGAATTCAACCGATCTCAGTGGTAACATGTTTTCAATTGAAGCTACAATAAAAAAGCTCATTTGTGAAGAAAATAGAAGAATGCCATTTAGCATAAAAGAGCACCGCGATGCGAACTTCTCGGACTCGGTAACATATAATTTTTTTTTTGATTGATTGCTTTCAAAAATTTTACCTGTCCATTTATGGAACTGAAAACTAAGATGCCAACAATTCTTGAGTCCATGGGACCTATTTAGTGAGACTAGCCAAAGAGTAAAAATACTTCCTCTCTTCTCCAGTTCTCCATACAAATTTATATGCATTCAACAGTCATAAATGGTAACCAAGTTGATTGAATTAGTCGAAAGAGAAACTGCACTTTTAGTAAACAACCAATCTCTCTCTTTTACGAGTAAATGAGATTTTACAGAAAATTTAGGGGTTGCATAACATATAAATTTAGATACTGCCCTCTTTCTCTTTTCTGTATTGGATGCATTGCTCTACATTCATGGAAACAGACATTCTGACTACAGTTTACTTTATTCCCTATTCCCAATGGTTTTCAAACAGACAGATGTTCACGAAATTTAATCCATAAACTTCCTACCTTCCTTAAGAAAATGTTGCCCGATGTTAAGATTCTAGAGATTTTAAGGAACCTCAAGGTTCATATTTCTAATTAAACCATCACCGCAATCATATCCCTTATAGTTCCTAGCCTATAGAAAGGTTTACGATAATTAAAATGTACTCACCAGTTTCATTGAGATTCAGTAGAAGTTGGTCCCTAGTAGGAAGAGTATACATGCCAGCATAAACCGCTGTCCTGACAGCCCATGTATGGTATGGTGCACAAACTTGTGAATAGGCTGTTGTTGCTGCTTCTCTTAAAGAGTAATCACTGTAAAAGTAACAACCTAAATGTTAGAATGCACAAACGCAGAGCCTTAGGAAATATTAAACTGCTGGCACATGACATGCGATTCAATCCATTGCATAAAGCATGAACGCAAAATAACTAATCCATTTTACCAGAAAAACATGCTGTGGATGTGAAAAACAAAAAGGGAAAAGAAAAATTGAAAGGGGATGGACGTACGTTGTAGACAGAAACTGTTCAAACAAAGCCCTGATAAGGTCAAGACCCTGCCTGACTCGACGTAAATTACGTGAATGACTGCCTGATGTTCTTACTGTGCCATTTGCAACATCTAGATCGAGTATAGTTTGTAAAGTGTTATACTCCTTCGATGCTTCCACAAGATCACGAACCTGAATTTATGCATCAAGTGTCAGGCAGAAAAAAGAGAGTAAATAAAGTAAATATTTTAAAAAAATAAAAGAAAAAAAAGAAACGGAAGATTTTAGGAGAGAAATGAAGGAGAATGGAAGAACCTTGGCAACGTACTCGGACTCGGCGAATCGAAAGGCAAGACCGAGGCAGCTGAAAAGAACAGAGACCAAAGAACATGTTTTAGAGAACGCATCCAATCTAAGCTCTCCTCCAGCTCCTTTGTCTGAATTTCTGATCCTCCGAGAATTCAGAGATTTTGCTAGCTCCTCAAACGCCTCTACAATCTCCGATAAGGGTGTTTTTGCTCTTGTTTTTGTCGTTGTCGTCATGTTGGCTTCCGTAGCCTCCTCTTCAACAACAAAGTCGTCTTGTGCTTCGTGTTGTTGTTGGCTGTATAATGTTGTGGAAGAGCGTGGTGGAGGAGGCATCATTGTTGATGGTGGTGGGTTTCCTTTTATATAGGATCGATTCCTATTCTTTCACACGGTGTTATTTTGCCTTTTGAATTTGTCAAGAGTTGAACGAGAAAATTCTTTCGTTGAAAACTAAAGGAGAATTGGAATAATAAGCAACGACATAAATGAAAGTTGCGTGAGGTTTCTTTGTTGGTTCTCCCTCACTCGTTCTTTTTTGTCATTGGAAAGGGAATAAAAGCGTGGAATTGTGAGGCCAGTGGCTTGAGAAACTGGGAAGGTTCTGCTTGAGTTGCGGTCTGCCTAGGGAAAAAAAAAAATAACAGTAATAATAAATATTCTATTTTAGCAAGGAGAGAATCGAGAGATCATGAAGAATCATGCTGTGATTATTCAAATCTCTTTCTTTCTTGGGCCGTTGAGACTCTGTTTTTTCTTGCGAGGTTAAGGTCCGTCAGAAGGTGGCTCGTCTCTGTTCTAGATAAAATTTGTTTTATTGGGCTATCAGCTCATGATCTTCTTGTAGCTAAAACTTGAAGGGTTTATGTTATAGGTAAAAAGTAGACTGATGACGGCCCCTGCAAAAGCCTAATGGGCCCTCGAGCTCTTAATTTCTTCCCTCCTTTTTTCGACAAACTTGGTTTTTGGAATTTTATTTTTCATTTATGGGAAGGTACCGTGCTGGGAAGCTTCAGTCAAGGGACCTCGGAGTCTTCAACGGGGAAAAGAAAATTCCAAGAATGGTGTTTGGGATTCCCAAGTCCATCAGAAGTTTCCGAAGTCCTGAACAGATACAAAACAGGTGAGACGGTTTTGTTTGCCAATCAACAACCCGACCGACATGTCATTTTCCACCACAATGTCTCTCTTCTCAGATAAATGTCATTTTTTATCACTTTAACCATAACCTGTTTGTTTTTATATCTAAAAGTAATTTTTAAAAAACATTAAAGTTTTTTTTTATTGCTTTGCTTTGAATTAGTTTTTTTCGTCATGTATTGATATCTAGAATAAATTTTTAAATACTATATTATTTAAATATATATTTTAAAAAATAAAAAATATATTATTTAAATATTTTTATAAATAAAAACAACACCACATCAACACCTCCAGTATTTAATTATTTGTCCATACCCAATATGTGTTTGGGCAATTAATTGGCTATAGAATAATTATTATAAGGTGTTCTTTAACAAACTTGAATGTACTGCAACCAATGTTCCAGGGCATCAAAGACATTTGCTTTGCCTTCATTAACTGGACAATTCCCAGTTCTTGATTGATTTTGTTCTTATGAGAGAATAATCTGATTTGTCTTGCAATTTTGAGGTTTACGTAACATTATTTAGAAAAGAGAGGCTTTCGATTTTCATGGTCATCGGATCGGAAGTCTACTTACATGATACCTTCCTTGAAATAGCTTGAATAAGGCCAACACATAAAAATTTATATGTTGTGTAAAAGATATGAAAATAATACCAAATCCATAATCTAATTCAATACACAAACTTTTACATGAGAATATAACCCATAAAAAAACTGGTATTTATCCAATAATGTGTCGAGCTATTCAAAACATTGCTATCACTGCATCTACTAGAAAATCTCCTTCTAAAAATACCAATTTATTTTCAAATACCCCATGAATGCTTAATACCGTAACAGAAGCCGAAAACCTGCGAGGGAACGCTCCTCTTTCTGTGTGGTTCTTTCTACTAAGGACACTGCAGTATTGGGACCTTCAACTCGACTCATCATGCATAATAAATTGATGATACGTACTGAGATGAAGCTTCAAATGGCGCCCCGAAGGTAATGTCCACCTACTAAAGAATCTTGTCTTGGAAGTTAGAAATACGGTGAGCTTATCTTCTCTTCTGCTGTGTAAAGTACCCCACCAAATATATTATAAATATCACCTCAGAAAGTCCGTTTGTGAGCCGACGAACCTGAAGTATGACTCTAATTTCCGGTTGGAGCTTTCATATAAATAATAGCAGGTACCTTTGAAGAAGCTTGCTTTAGAAACTCCAATTCAAGATCGACTTACACGAGTTATAGAAGTGATACCTCGCCCTTGCAGTCACAAAAATACCTCTCAGATAGGCTCTTTGACACTGTCAATGGCCAAAAGTAGCGGCCTTTCTACAGGTACCTTGAGCATAACATACAGGTTGACCAGTGCTTTTTCATCCTTTGATGCAGAATATATTTCCAACCCAAGATAGCTAGCCACGACCATCCCTCATCAGCTTCCCAGGAAGGAGAATACAAATTACAGAAAAACACCATCACTGTTCAAGCACAGCAAAATACTGAACATGCTGAACAAAATAGACGTTAGGAAGCAGTGTCATAGGACTGCTTAGGCCCGCTGTTCGGAGAATTCTCGGTGAATTTGTTAGATGGCATCAGAGTCCAGACAGAACCGAAATTTACATAGAAAAATCAAATTTACCAAGACAACCATCTATATAGATGTAAGAACCCTAACCAAGGAGAGAGCGGGGTAGGAACGTACATCTTGTTCCTGTCCAGACACTTCACATCATAGAGCTCCAAACTTGATATTAAAATAAAGTTGGGGGGATATATAAAAGGGTTAAAATAGTAAATAAAAAGAAACATTTTTCCAGAGGACACAAGGATTGACTCCGCTTCCACCCAATCAATCCTCAAAACTCATGCATGTGATCTAAGAGGTAGTTGGCAGCCAGCTCCTCGTTCTTGTTGCAGGCAAAGAATACCTCCAATACAAGTGCACGATCAAAACCCATAGCTTCAAGCTGAAATGGTAACAATGTCAAAAAAAGGTTATTAATAATCATTCACGCAACTTTAAAAACTAGACATAATTTAATGAAAATAAATAAATAAAAAACAGTTTTAAGGTAAAGTCATTCAAATCTTAAAAAGCATGGCTCACAAGATTAAATTTACTGTAAAAATGATGCAGAACTTACACGTTCTATTGCCTCGCGCTCCTCAGGAGTGACTGTTACAGCTTGTGGCATTGCTGCAGCAAGCTGCCCCAACACATTCCTGTAGGCATATGAAAAAACAAATTAGCAAAACAAAATAGCATAACTAGTATGGAAAGAACAAAAATAATAATCTTACCCCTCTCCACTTTCAACAGGTTCATTGATCAAGTGGAGAAAATCATCTTGGTGCTCTTGAATAAGCCTCATTAAGTGAGGATTTTGTTTTCCCAGCTCTTGAAGCATAGGCTGACAAACAGAAGGAATTAACACACAACCTATTAAGAGGGAAAATTAAATAACAAGAGGAGGTAAGAAAAGAACCTGCAGTATCTGCGGGTTAGCCTGCACCATAGCTCGCAAGGCTTGGAACTGGCAATAATCACAGGATAAAATTCCATTGCCATCGGTTATGCATCAGTCAAAAGGCATCACTAAGAAACAGACAGAGAAGAGAAAGAGAGACCTGTTGACTGTTCCGCAAAAAATCAAGAGTTCCTGCTCCACCAGCACCTGAACCCACGTTGGGAAGGCCCTATGAGCGGGAAAAAATTATCACTTTTAGAGTCAAAATACCCAGAAAATCTCACATAATTGACCAGTAAATGGTTACATAACAACTACCCGTGGGAAAAGATCTAAAGGATTTGCATTTGGTCCACCAGAAGGAACTGCAGCAGTTTGTGTTGGATGCTGCTGGGGCTGAGCTGCAGGAGCTTGCCCACCTATAGGGATTTGAGCCACTGGTGGAGCTTCTGCTTGTTCCGGGATACCCTGTTATTTGCAATTACCAAAGTTGGGAACAACAAAATGAAAATTACACACACAAAGATAAGGGAGCACTCCAAACATGCAGAATGTTTAAAAAGAACACATAAATGGCATACTTAAGAGACCCTCGTTGGCTTGGATGTTTGAGCAAAAGCAATGAAGAGACTGGACAGAAAAAAGTTGATCAACAGGAATTTCAGAAGGAAATCAACAACAAATAATTGTTCTTATTAACAACTGCTGCTCAATCACTTCCTGAAAATTCAAAATTATTCCAAAGAACAGTTTAAGTCATGCAAGTCCAAGCAGCTCCTTTCTTCTAAGATATTATGCAATGGAACATGTCGCAATTCATATAATTAGATCTAGAGAGCAGCATCAAATACATAACACATAAAGTTCTTCATTGGCAAGAATACGTGCAATTAACTTACATAATCTACATATATAGTTCTTTAGTTATATCCTTCAGTAAAATAAATATCACAAGAACATGCACCAAACTATTCTTCAGGGCAATATTAGGCCCACTCCTGAATCTTCTTGTAGCACAAGCAAAACCCACCGAGCACTTTCAAGAAATAATTAGCCAGCAATGGTTCGATATATTCTCCAATAACAAAATAATAAATCCATTATCCCTCCTCGGTAAATTTTTTTTTTAAAGAATCTCATAAATAGACAACTTACAGAATATAAATATTCAATGGCTCTCTCTGGATTATTGTAAGCAGCCCGAAGAGCATGAACAACAGTATCTCTATCCCAAGTCCCTCCACCCATGTCAAGAATTTGCTGGACTGCTACCTCCAAGTTACTTCCAGCAACCAGACTAGATGCTGCTTGGCCATAAACATAGTCTGACCTGATTCAGCAAATAATGCCAAACTTTCAAAAGAAAAAAGAAGAAGAAGGAAACTGTGTTGAAGAGATAAAATGAGAGAGAGGTCTCAAAGAGAACAAAAGGATTGAAGGCACGTTGCATGGTTCAAACAAGACAAACCACTAACTAAAGATGGAATAGAATACATACGCAGCAGCAACTGAAGAAACCAGAGCAGGAGCAGGAGCAGATGCTGGCCTGTTAAGTAAGAACATATAAAAATGAGCAGACAACAGAATGCAAGACATTGATATCTTAAAGAAGTCAACAACTTTGCAGACAGCAATGGCATCGAGCCCTTAGACTCACGGTGCAGATGTCAATGTGGGAGCTTGAGGTGCTGTTGTTGATGCCGGGGTACTTGTTGTAGGTGCCTGCATAAGCACCAGTTTAATTCAAGACAGTGAATAGAGTGGTAGAAGGGAGCCTTTTGCTAACAAATATTTCTAATTGAGACCAATAAAATATTATGACCAGTGTGCCTGTAGCAAGAACTTTATATATGAATTGACAAGGGCTTTTCACAGCAGCGATTGTGATATTTAAGCCCTCGTACTAGCTGTTTGGTGCAAGTTGCAAAAGCATCACAAACAACAATTGCAATGTTATTACCTTGGTGGTAGGGGCAGTTGGTGCAGTTGAACCATCACCGGATGAGCTCTTAGTCTAATATTTTTAAAGCAAACAATTAGAACAAAACCAAGAAACCTGATAATATAAACATCACAATATAACACATCAATGATATTTGGAGAATGTAGCAAAAGGAAAGCATTGAAATAAATAGTTTTGACATATACAAAGCAAAAACATAACTCTAAACCACTCGCTACAATATAAAACATGGACAATGCACGCATGAAATAAATAGTTTTACGCAGGAGGAGTACAACATAGCAAGATACATGGCTATTCTCCAAGCTAAAAATCAATCTACAAGTAAAAACATGGTAAGTACTTTGCTGGCATTGTGTGTGCATGTCTTGCAAGTTCAGATTAAATGTGGAGAGAACAGGATTCAAAAGAAAGCACAAGAGAAACAAATCTCACCTTCGATAACATGATAACAACAAAACTATTTTCAACAATTTTATTTTCATCCAAAGTGGTGTTATCTTTAAGAACTTTCGCCTGGTGAATAAGCATTTGCTGCTCAGCAGGATAAACGGCTACCCCTTGAGCTGTTTCAATATTCTTTTTTACATCAGCAACCTGAACACAACAGCAATACATATGACAAACCAAATAGTAGGAATAAAACCGAACAAACAGGAAAAAAAATTCAAATTATAATATTATCAGTGATTCAGTAAATAGGACCACTTCATACAATTGACCCATACCCCGTTCTAACTCTAGAAAGAAGCGTTCAATCAGTTATTTTTTAGGAGAAACTAAAACAACGTAGATTGTATAATTCCGACATAAACTATGGAAAGAAAACCTAAATTCACACAATGGGAGCATCAGTCCACATAATTCCCAAAGTCACTACTAAAAACACTAGCTCAAACAGCAGCTTAAATTTAAACTAACAACTGATACACATAAAAAAATCATAATTAAAATAAAGAAAAATCACAATCTTCAATCTTAATTCAATTCTACAATTAGGCTATTCGATTACTGGACATAAGCAGAAAGGCAAACGCAGTTAAAAAAACCCTAGCGTATTGAATTGGAATAGCTAAAAAAGAAATGCGAACCGTGTCTTCAGGTTTAACTTCGATGTCAAAAGTACTGCCTTTCAGGGTCTTAACAAAAATCTTCATCCTTCTTTCTTTGTCTTATTCGCGATCTCCACTCTCGACTTCGAGTTTCTACTCTCCGATCCGCAAGGGTTTTATATATATATATATATATATATGTATGTATGTATATGCTGCTACTGTACCCAAAAGAGCGACGTTCGATGTTAAAGGTATGCACGAAATCAAACAAGTAAGAATATATGAGGGTATTTCTGGCAATTTGTTGTCGCGTGGGTTTTCTTTCTTTTCTTATATTTTTCGGTGAGGAGTTGGGAAAGATCCGGGGCGACACGTGGGGGTATGATTAGATCGGACAGGCGAAGATTTGCCAAGTGGCAAGTAAGGATGGAGCGTATGGAAGCAGCTTCTGTTCAGGATAGTAGAGTAGTGTTTAGGATTTGAACTTTTCGGAGTTTTGGACTTTCGAGGATGTGTAGTCGTTATGAAAAACTTAACTTTGTGTTTGGCATTTGGTAGCCTGTGGTTAAGAAAAAATATTAAAAAACAAATTGTGATTTAAAAAAATAAATTAAAAAAATATATGTTTTGTTAATAATATTTTGAAAATAGAATTTTATATACAGAATAAATAAAAAGTATATTTTGTTAATGAAAAATAAATTATTTTAATTTCTACAAGATTAATATTTAAAATGTAATTATATATAGATTATTGTAAAAAAAAAACTTAACTAACCAAATAGTTTTTTCCATGTGATTGGAGAGACAACAAAATTTGTCACGACACCAAAAGATCTCAAGACAGGCTCTTCTAAGATTGTCAGACAAGTAGTTTTGTCATTTATTTAATTATTTAAGATAATATTATGTATTTCAGATGTGTTTGTTATTATAATAGCTCATCGACACTTTAATTAGAACATTCATAATAAATCAATTTTTTTTTTTTTTTGGGATTTGAATGGTACATAAAAGCATAGCATTGGAAGTAAACCTACTCCAAGAAAGTAAATTTAATTTTCAAAGATGCTTGAACGTAGAAGAGAAAAATAATTTGCTGCGACACGGGTACGAGGTATCAATAGACAGGTGTATCAAGTTTGTTTTGAAGATGCGTGTTAGACAGGAGAGTGTTAAAATTTCAAGTTCAACGAGAACGAGAAGTTTTCCCCAGTCGTCAGATCACAAAAAGCCCAGATCTTCAGCTTTGTGATCAGGGGAACCTGCAGCCCACCTTTTTCATTTGCAGGGCAACCATTCTTTAATGGGCCCATTTTAGCCCACCTTTTTATTAGCAGAGCAACAATGATTTACGGGCCTGTTGCAACAGAGCCCGATGCTTCCCTAAGCCCAGTAAAAACGGAGACATTGGTATATCCTCTTTATGATTATTTTTTAAAAAAAATTGCCCCTCTTTCTCTTGCTCCTGCTCTGTTTTTTTTTAATGAGTGTTTGATCGTTCATCAAACGTACGAGTACCTTCAGGTAATTGGTTCGGAAGATGAGAAGAGAAACTCATCTAGTTCGAGATATTAGATTTTAGTCGTCACTGATTTCTTAAAGAATTAGCTTAATTATATATATAATTAACCTTATCTATAAAAGCATCATGAATCTTAGGTTAATGTCTTACATGGGATGTTTGGTTAGTTTATTTGTACACTCATTTTGTGTGCCTAGAAATAATCTTCTAGTATTTAAATTTCCCTTACGATCGAGTCTTTCTGGATCCCTTCCGAGACTTCTAGTTTTTCAAGTATTTTGAGTATGAAACACGTGAAATTTAAATTTCGGGATTCTCTTCACACATGCAATTTGGTCAGAAAAACCTGGCTAGCCTAGCATGATCACCCAGAGAAAAAAACCTTCAAATAATCAATACATTCATACGAGTCATGTGACGCCTAGCTCGGAGAATTAGAGGGAGGTAGTTTCAGGTACAAAGCTTGACCATTACCGGAGGCTTACGAAAACATATCAGCTATCCATGGGGGTGGCTTTTAATTTTTCCTGTTTCTTCGTCTTCGCCAGCTGCGGAAGCATCCACAATAGCCTATCGTGCCAGTCCTGTTAGACGCTCTATGCGTGTCCTTTTCCAAGATCTTTCACAGCCCATTCTTATGCTTTTATTTTAACGCTATGAAGTTCTTTGATTACACAACAATCCAACCTTTTGGCACTAATTAATGTGCACCATATTCAGCCATTAATATCACACGTCATTGCTGATGTTATATATAGAATCTTATACCTAATTAAGTTGATCAAACAAGCCGAACAAAACGAAACTTGGCACTCAACCTCTATCAGTTGTTCTCTCATCGATCTCCTGGGTCCTAGTCTTTCCCTCTCTCACTACTCTCCCGGGAGAGATTTTTTTTAAAGCTAGTTAGAGATCATCTTTCATGCTAGTCCAGTAGTCTTTGCTTTCAAGTTATCCAGATCGGAAAGGGCCATGTACTTTACAAATATCCATTTTTCCCCCATCAACGTGTATACTGCCATGACAACTTTATTTCACATCAAGAGAAGCTTCCGGAAAGAAAACGTTGAATGAGATTTTCTGATAAAATATTCGTTGCTGATTGTTTTCAATGAAAGCCC
>Ga0325402_1002388_pt1 | contig 16459 bp, 16 predicted proteins | sample PopdelMetagenome_22_FD_207212 | JGI IMG/M metagenome (GOLD analysis project Ga0325402, IMG submission 207212) | Populus deltoides microbial communities from Bellville, Georgia, United States - Xylem-PdKOR-R3 | ecosystem: Host-associated > Plants > Phyllosphere > Stem > Wood/Secondary xylem... | reverse complement strand
AGGCTGGGCCATCTTAGTCTCCCAGCCAAAGCGTGACAGGCTGGGCCATCCTACGTCGTCTCCGTTCATATACTCGTGTAGTTTGTGGTGTGGGTCTAGTGTTCCCACCAACTCTCCTGAGGTTAGAGAAACTCGACCTCGTTGAGTATAGCACTGGCCGACTCTGATAGTACTCCCAGAGATTTGGATCAAGCTGCTGCAAAGTATCTCTAGTAATCCAAGTGCAATCTGAGTCAGGTTGACCCACCCAGTGAACTAGAAACTGTTAAACCTCACCATTCCTGTTAAAAAAAACTTGTTCATCCAAAATATTATCAATATTATCCTTTTATGCTGATGTCAAGGTGAAAGGGATAAGGGTTTCAATAGGATCATCAGGGGAGAGTTAAGTGGTATCTCAAATGGATCATTTGGAATAGGAAGTGGCTTATGGTATGCAATTAGATCCTCAATGTTAAATGTAGAGCTAATGCCAAAATCATGTGGTAAATCAAGAACATAAGCATTTGGACCAACCCGTTGTACCACTTTGAAAGGCCCGGCACTACGTGCATGTAATTTTCGATTAGCTCCCGAAGGAAACCGCTCGGGTCTAATTCGTACCATAACATAGTTTCCCACATTAAACTCATTATGTCGTCTATGTAAATCAGCTTGAAGTTTATATTGCGCATTACTTGCTTGAATCTGTTTAGTGATCTCAATATGCAAATCCTGAATTCTACGTGCAAAAGACTTGACTAACTCAGACACTCTAGCATGAAGGGACATAGGAAGAAGGTCTAAAGGTTTCCTAGGTTTGTAACCATGTACAACTTCAAAGGAACTCGTGCCTATTGACCTATTGATAGAGCTATTATAGGTAAACTGGACCATAGGAAGAATCAGATCCCGATTCCTATTATGATCACTCACTAGACACCTTAATAGGTTGCCCAAACTCCTGTTAACCACCTCAGTTTGATCATCAGTTTGGGGGTGATAAGCAGTAGAAAACTTCAATTTGGTTCCCATCATATACCAAAGGGTTTTCCAGAAATAACATGTAAATATAACATCCCTATCCGAAACTATGGTTTGGGGAAGACCATACAACTTGACAATCTCGTTAAAATAGAGTTTTGCAACTCTGGAAGCATCTGTGGTCTTAGTACAAGGAATAAAATGGGCCATCTTAGAGAAGCGGTCGACAACCACAAAAATAGAATCATGTTTCTTTGCAGTATGTGGAAGCCCAAGCACAAAATCCATGCTTACATCTTGCCAAGGGCAAGTGGGAACGGGTAATGAGGTGTAAAGACCAATATTTTGTTTTCTATGCTTAGCTAGCTGGCAAGTTCAACATTAACCTACCAATTTGGCGACATCTCTTTTCAAACTAGACCAGAAAAACTGACATTCCACCTCTTCGATGGTTTTATTCCTTCCAAAATATCATGAGAGACCTCCAGCATGAATCTCCCATATCAAAAATTCACGCATGGATGTTTTCGGGATACAAAGCTTATTATCGCGAAATAAGTATCCATCTTGGAAGTGATAACCATTTATAACACGGTGATTTTCATCCTTTAATGTCAAGTATATTTCTCCAAATTCTGAGCAAGATTCATACTTCTATTTGAGTCTCTCAAATCCTGTGACTTCAACACTCATTACAGATAATAGCGTTACCCGACGACTCAAAGCATCTGCAGCTTTATTCTCTATTCCAGATTTATGTTTCAAAACAAATTAGTATGCTTGCAAATATTCAACCCAATGACCATGCCTATGATTGAGCTTCTTTTAGGAGTTAAGATAGCGGAGGGCCTTATGGTCAGAGTAAAGAACAAGCTCTTGTGGTAACAAGTAATGGCGCCAATAGCGCAAGGCCTGAACCATCACATAAAAATCCTTATCATAAGTTAAGTACTTTTTTTTTGCCTCATTAAGTTTCTCACTAAAGTAGGCTATAGGGTAACGTTCCTAACTAAGTACTCCACCTATACTGACTCTCGAAGCATCACATTCTACTTCAAACACTTTAGTAAAATCAGGTAGCCGAATTACTAGGGCCTCCGTCATCTTCTTCTTAACCTCCTCAAATGCTCTATTAGCTCCTTTACTCCATTTAAACTCACATTGTTTCAAACAATCTGTAATAGGCGGCATGATGGTGCTAAATCCCTTAATGAAATGACGATAGAAAGTCGCAAGCCCATGAAAACTATGAACCTTATGAATAGTCTTAGTTTCAGGCCAATCTACTATCGCTTGGACTTTCTGGGAGTTAGCAGAGACTCCTTTCCATGACATTATAAACCTCAAAAAGACCACTTGATCTGTAAAGAAGGAACATCTTTTGACATTTACAAACAAACTTGCCTTTCTTAGGATGGTACAAACTTAAATAAGATGAACGAAATGCTCTTTCTTGGTTTTGCTATAAATAAGAATATTATCAAAGTTATCAAAGTATACCACCAAGAACTTTCCCATAAATGGCCTAAGCACTTATGTAATTACTCTCATAAAAGTGCTTGGTACATTGGAAAGGCTAAAAGGCATGACTAGCCAGTCATATAAACCATCATTAGTCTAAAATGTCGTTTTCCACTCATCTCTCGTGTCGCATGGCACCCGTGCGGTGTCGGCTTGGCGATTTTCATTCGTTTGCTTGATTGGTTCTTTGAGAGTCGCCACCTAATATTTGATTGAAGGCAGTAAAGAAACCTGAATATACTAGTCTTTGTCAAAAATTCAAAGGTAAGGGACTGGTTGTGGCTAGAGAAGGTATTAACATCCCTAACACACCCTACCTGAGATAAGCTGCTTTATGGTTTAATGTGATTTGAAAATTTAAAATATTAGTCAAATTCTTAATACTTTAATAAATCAATTATTAAATCCCAAAATAGATGTAGAAACATGTTCTTACATTTTCACAGGAAATACAACATGATTTTATTTGTCCTTCAGATACTTAACCGCATACAAATTAAAAAAAACTTAATTCTTTTTCTTCTTTTTATTATTGTCTTTTTTTCTTTTTTTCTTTACATTAAAAGAAAACATACATAAAAAAAATACAAACACACACTAACACCACTTTTTACTATGCTCAACTCACACCTCACTTTTACATATTACAAAATAACAAAAATTTAAAATTTACCCAAACAAGGCCTCAACAATTTCAAAATTACAGAACAAACCCCCAAAAAATACAGAACTGCAGGGGAGCCTTCTGGGATCCGCCGGACTAGTGGCGGCGTGTGGACTGCACGCACCATCGCCACTGGCTGCGCGTAGATCCACGTGCCGTCGCCGGTGAAGCCAACAAACTGGTGGATCAGGATCGTCTCCTTCTTCTCTTCTCGCTGATACCGACGGTGTATCTCCCAGTCACCTGCAAAGCAACCCAACAACACAAGCAATAGATTTCACTTTTGTTTTCCCCTTTTCTTTTAGATCTGCCATTATCTCCCTCCATTAATGCTTTCTTCTTCTGGGTTCAATGCCACCGCTGCTTGTTACCGTCTGGATGGTTGAAGATCAGAGAAGAAGTTGTCGTGGCTGGTGGCGTGTCGGCACACGCGACGATGAGACTCGGGGGGATCAACTTAAGGGACTGACCGCCGCTGCTGGCTGAGAGAGCGGTTCAGTGGTTCATCCGCAGGCCGTCCATGGCCACTACCGTGCGTGGGGGAGGAGCTGCTATGGGGCCGGCTTTGCTGTGGGAGGTAGAAGACGGGCAGCTCTATGGTGTGCTGAGGGGTAGTCTTGGTCGGGCGTCTGTGGCGCCAGCCGGGTGAGGGAGGTCGATGGGTAAACTGTTGCCCGGTGGCCGAGGGAGAGGATTAGTGGAGAGGGGGGACCAGCCGTGGCCTCTAGTTTTGGGAGAGATGGTAATAAGGGCAGTGTGCTGATGATCGGGGGACTTCGACTCTCTCTTGTTTTGGCCAAAGCGAGAGGCGGCTTCAACAGGTAAAGAGAGGGAGAACGGTGGTTGGTTTGGTAAAGGAAAAGGGCTTCCTTCGATTTGGGAGAGAACCAAAGGAAAAGGGGAGCGGCGGCCCTTGAGCAGAAAAGTCAGGGGTTATTTAGTCTGCTTTCAAGGCCAGGGGGATGGTGGCTCTCTCTTTTTTGGTAACGGCTGGGGTCATCGGTTCTCTTTTGTATTTTTTGCCAGAGAGCTCAGAAGAGAAGATGAGCGGCGGCCTTTTGAGAGGGTGAGGTTTAGGGTTTTTTTCTTTTGTTTCCCCTTATTTTTTGCCGTCCTCCGGTTTCCTAATTTTTTCTCCTCCCCCTCTTCTATTCCACTATAGCATGGTATTTATAGAAGAAATAGTGCTAGGTTTCCAAACTGGTACCTCGACTTTTCTTTTTCTTTTGTAATTTTGTTTTTTCTCATTTTTTTTGTATTTTTTAAAGCGAGAAAAATCAACATAGACTCAATAAATCAATGATTGTAAAATTAACGCATTAAAAGTTGAATGCGTTCAAAATACCTTTGAAAATTTAAATTCTTCTAAGATGATGTTGAAAATGCTAAAAATAATGCAAATATATCAAAATGCATTTTTTGGGGTTTTCATTGTTTTTTTGCCATTTTTTATTTTTTCTAAAAATTTATAAAAAACATGGGTCAAAAATTGAGTAGCAACATCCCAGATACATCCTAATCTGATGATACCCACTCTTCAAGTCAATCTTAGAGAAGATATGGGCTCCTGCCATCATATCTAGCATGTCATCCAATCGAGGAATTGGAAAACGATACTTGATTGTAATCCTATTGATGGCTTGACTGTCTACACATATTCTCCATTATCCATCTTTCTTAGGTGTTAACAGTGCAGGTACTGCGCAAGTACTCAAACTCTCTCGTATAAATCCCTTTTGTAACAACTCACATACTTGCCTTTGCAATTCAGCATGTTCACTCGGGTTCATCCTATAGTGAGGCAAGTTTGGTAATGTGACACCAGGGATAAAATTTATGGCGTGTTGAACATCAGACATAGGGGGTAAAGCATCAAGTAGTTCAGAAGGGAAAACATCTAGAAATTCTTCCAACACTTCTCTTACCTCTTCAGGTGGCTCCTCTAAAAAGTCTTCTACAATCTCCTTAGCCACTATAACAAACACAATAGACTCCTCACAAATCTCCTTATCAAACTCCCTAGGACTTATTATGTTAAGCCCTCCTTTTTTCACTTTATTTTTCTTCTGACTATTATCATTAGACCTTGGAGGTAATCCAATAAGTTGGATTTTTATACCTTGAAAAGTGAATGAACAAGAATTTAATCGTCAAAAGATTGTAACGTCCAAATCATATAACCAAGGCCTGCCCAATATGACGTGCCCTACATTCATAGGAATGACATCACACCAAATTTCATCATGATAGTCCAAGATCTTTATGGGAAAAAGACATCTCTCTTTGACCGCTATAGATGTATCATTAACCCAAAACACACTATAGGGTTTAGGGTGTGAAACAAACTTTAAGCCTAAGTGGGATACACTACCCGAGGAAACTGTATTGATACGACTACCACTGTCTATGATGATCTTACACCCTTTATCTCCACATTTAAAGTAAGTGTAAAAAATAGCAGTTCTTCTCCAATCCTCAATTTCTTTAGGTTGTGTTAAAGCACATCTAACCACACCTAACCTGGTTGTCTTGATTTCAGTGGATATAGACCTAACACATCCTAGCAAGTTAGATGCATCCTCCTCATCATTTAGATCTTGAAAATCATCGGGATTGGGTTCATATACCTTATCATCACAATTATCTTCTTCACTCATATCCTCTTACCCCTTGATGAACAGAGCCTTATTAGGGTAACTAAAGGAAATATGACCAAAACCTTGATGAATAGAGCCTTATTAGCCTTATTAGGATTGGGTTATCTTAGGTGCTTCATGAAAAATACCCTTACCCTTGTCTTCTATAGGTATCTGGGAACTCAAAGGATTGGGTTTACGAGGTGGGGCACCTAATATGGAGTCATTACTGTGGTGGTTAGGATCTAGAAGGGGTACTACGAGTGTCTTGCGTCTCATCCACTGGCTTTTTATGACCAAGTCATAATTTTGTACTAGGGTATATAAGCATTATCAAGGGTGGACACACCTCTAAGCACAACTTCTCTTCTAAGGTCATCATTTAAGCCTTTTTGAAATCTACTTAGGGTCATCACTTTATCCTCCTTAACTGCACATCTCATCCTATACTCATCAAATTGTGCCACATATTCATTGGCAGACTTGCCTCTTTGCCTCAAGTTATTCCACTGGTCCAAAAGATTTCCTCTATAAGAACGAGGCAAATAATTTTCTTATAACTTAGTCTTCATTTCAACCTAATTAGTAATAAGAGGTTGACCTCCCCTATCCAAAGACTCTTATACACTTTCCCAATAAAGTTGAGCGGTCCTACTACGTTTCATCTTTGCAAATCTTACCTTCCTATTCTCAGATAAATTATATCAGTCAAAGAATTGATCTATGTCACGGATCCATTTATCAAAGATCCATGGGTCAAGTTAACCCTCAAAAGTTAGGGCTTCTACTTTGATATGCCTAATGACTCGCTCGTCAAGGTCATCATAGTCGTAATGGCCTTGATTGCGGTTGTGTTGACGATTCCTATGATGAACTGGTCTTTGACGATAATCATTGGAACGCTCACTATCGTTAGGGTCATCAAAGTCATTGTGACCCTGATATTGGTTACATTGGCGATTCCTATAAGGAACTGGTCTTTAAGGATTCCTATGGTTGTCATTAAAATGTTCACTCTCATTAGACTGTCTTACTTGCAAAGTTTTTATGGACTCCATCCTTCTAGAAAGGTTGTTTATTTGATTGGACATGTTGCTCATTTCCGTTCTCATAAATTGTAATTGTTCTTGAATATATCTAAGAACATTACTAGAGTTTGGATCCATGGTAGCTATGATTTCTAGATTGTGTACTAGACGACCACTATGTAAATGCATGCAAAAACTAATACTGAGACTGAGATCACAAATAACACTTGTAAGTAAAACGCAAAATAAAATTATAGCTAATAAAAAAATTATTTTTTAATTTTAATTTTTTTAAAATAATTTTATTATTATTATTATTATTATTATTATCTTGGAGACTAAGTAATAACAGATTAAACCAGGAAAATACGCAAGCAAGCAATGTAAGTCCTCTAAATGCATACGAGTAATCCAAACACATTGTTTCAGTTTTCCCACTAATTTAACTAAGCTCCACAATTAATTAAGAGGATTAGATATTTAATAGCTCAAAATTAAGGTAATTCAATTTAAAAGTGGGCTATGTAATTTAGTTATGGGCAAGCACAAAGAATAATATTAATTCTGAATCTTGGTTAACAAGTGTAAAAGCATACTAAGAATGATGATTTTCAATTGGTAAAAATTATGACCGGATGATGTGGCAGTGAAGGATTACGTGGCAGCTAACATGGCAGGATATGCTGGTGAGGTAGATGATGTGGCAGGATATGCTAACGTGGCAGACAACGTGGCAAGAACTGATGACGTGGCTGATGACGTGGATGCTCTGACGTGGTGCTGCTGTGTTTAGGTTAATTATTTTACCAGCTTCTGTTTCTGTCTTCTCTACCTCCTGTGATCTGTTACAACTGCTGACGGTGATGGCGCACGAAACGAAGCTTCATAATTCTGTTTGAGCCTGGCGGTGCGAGGGTAGGGGCTGTGGTGTCGCTGCTGAACGAGGGCCTATTGATCCGTTGTCGCTGCTGAAGGCAAGAGCACTGTGGATGGTGGCGTTGCGACTGGTGCTGCTGCTGGAGGGTGTAAGTCAGTAGTGGTTGCGACTAATGGTTTGTAACACTGATTTGGGTTGCTGAAGACAAAGACCTGTTGTGGCTGCGACACTTCGGGTTGTTGAAGGCAGTAAATCGGCGTGTACTTGTGTCTTGCTTGTGATCGTTGGCTGTGATCGGCGTTGATGTAGAATTGTCGATCGCTCTGTGGGACTGATGTGCAGGTCTTCTCGGTGATGGGTCTGCCACTGTGATTGGCTAAGGCACCGCTGCTAAAAATTGATGTCGTTGATGATGAACAGTGTCGATGAGCGGTTTTTTTTTAATCAGAACAGTACGCTTTTTTTTAGATCAATCTAGGGTTAAACATAAACATATGGATCGTTTAATTGTAAGAACAATTAAAAACCATGCTCTAATACCAAATTTGGTGCGGGACAATAAATAATAAGAATTAAAGCAAGAAAAGAAAGAAGCTTTTAGAGAAGAAACTGAGAAGAGAAAGCAAAGAAAGAGAAGAAAGGGGATTGGAGATATGCAAAGTCTGCAATATTTTCATTAATCATCAAAACTGTCTCACAAAATAACAGAGGAACATATAAATAGTAAACCTTAAAACATCTCGCTATTGAGCTCGGCCCATCAAATCAAACTATTTAATATAAATAATTTCAAATAAATAAAATAACAATGAGACAGGCCCAAATGAGCTAAATAAAATAACAATGAGATAGGCACAAATGAGCTTAGTCTCTCAACCAAAGCATGACAGGCCGGGTCATCCTATGTCGTCTCCGTTCATATACTCGTGTAGTTTGTGGTATAGGTCTGGTGTCCCCAACAATTTTTATATGTCATATGATTAGGATTTTATGTTTACATGAAATTCTATCTTTCTAACTATATAAATAGGCCATCTAAAATGTTAGAATGATAATCAACCTTATACACACTGCAATTTATCCAGAACTTTATGTTATTTATAACTTTCTCTTACTTAATATAATTTATAGCCTTTTTTTTGTAGCTTTCTTGTATCTTTATCCTTTCATGTTATGTTTTTTCCCGATATGTACATTTAGGTATTATTCTAAACTTGTCAGAGTCAAGTTTAAAACTTTACATTGTATTTGATTATCGAGGGTGCTATTTGCTTCTTCTAGTAATTAAGTTTCTAATTGTAGTTTCTCATTATTGAAATAACAAAAAACTGGAAAAAAAATAATATATTGATTAAGAAATCAATGATTGATCGATATGTTAATAATTATTGATTATCAAGACTTTTTTTATATAATTAGTAACATCAAAATTCAATATAAAATTATTGAAGAAAGAGCATTGCTTTCTTCTTCTTCCATCCTTAACTATACCATTATATATCTAGTTAATCGATGATAATTACTTGATAGTTTTTTTTTCACGATATATTATACATACCATATTATATTTTTGTTATACTCATTTAAATTTCCTAGCATGATTTATATAAAAAATTTAGTATATGATTAAACATAGAAAATTTATCTACAAAGGAAACACAAATTTATAATGAATCAAAGCAATAGATGTAGTCATCATAACTAGTATAAATTCTGTAGCATTATTAAATATCATTGATAGATTTTATGTTAGAGAGAGAGAGAGGTGAGGGGTGATCACATCCTTGTATGTACAGATGTTAGATTCTTTTCGGAGCCTTTGCTTCCTTTAGTTTGCCTTTCTTTCATGTTCTGGAGTCAGATCAGTTTGACGTCTTCTTCTCCTGCTGCTGCTTTTCTTGTCTTGAAAATCCTGCTAGTTTAATCTTTTCACAGCTTCCAATTCATTTCTAACCTGAAGCAGTTCTTTGATATAGCAATGTAGTCTATCTATCATCATTGCCAGAAACAGAGAAAATCCTGCAGAGCAACCCTAAGAGTGATGATGAACCCTAACATAATATGTATTTTGTTCCCCTCTATAGGATTTACAAAGTGGTAAATTTTGTAAAAGGGGACGGATTTTATATGGGTATAATTAGAATTTTAATGACTGAGTTTCTTCAAAAAGAAATTTCATTTATTTACATTTTTAGAGTTATTTTAAGAATTTTTATTGTTTATTCAAGAAAAAATTTCAAAAGTTTTCTATGTATGATTTCTTAAATATCTTATGAAATTCTTGATAGGTGTTTATCTTTCTATTTAAAGCAATTGAGCCCAATTTGATAGGGTTGACTAATTCTTACAAGCACGAGGTAAATTTTGAAAGTTCTTTGAAGGGCTAATTCGATTTGATCAAAATATAGGGGTTGTTGTGGATTTTAAGTAATGGTTGTTGTATAGAATAACGGTCACTTATTTACTTGCAGATCACGACAGTATTTGATTCTCCAGAAATCCAAAAATTAAAAGCAATGCACGTCAAGATGAACGGTCACAACTTACCTAGAAGAGATGCTTCGAGGATGCGTTCTACCATAAGAACCTCGTCGGCAGAATTAACCGCGCCGGCATCTAGCAAGCGTTTCCTAATCTGCAGCGCGTTGTGCAAGACGGAAGTGAACACCACAATCAAGGTTGTCGCCACTGTTTTCGCCACCAACGGACCCTTCCCTTGCTTCAACTGGTCAATCGTCATGATCACTAGCTTCCTTACAGGGGTCCTAAACAAAAGGATCAGGATCAAAGCCATTTCGGTGAATACTACGGTGAACAAAAGATTGATCATGTTTGTAAAAGGTTCTTTCTATGGTGGAATGAAGGAGAACTTAGCTAGCTTTAGGATATATATATATATATATATATATATATATATAGAGAGAGAGAGAGAGAGAGAGAGAGATAAAAGGCGAGACTGCCTTTAGTATATTAATTGTGCAGTTTCGTTCGAACTTGTATATTCTTTTCAAGACTTACAGTTTAGCTAAAGAATAATTCTTTCCATGACCCTGGAAATCATAAATAGCATAGAATATCTTTGCTTCGGGGTATCAACTTGTACACGTTTAATACTAGAGAGGAATCTTTTAGGAGACCTCATGTATAATTTGCCAAGAGTAATACATACTAGCTAGTGATTTCCAAAAAAAACACAATTAGCGTAAAGGTACAGCTTATATCCTGGATAATCGGTTAATTTTCTGGTTTTGATGATCTGATCTATTCTTCTTAACCAAGGTGGCTAGTGGCTAATGCCTCATACCTGCAAAAGATCTCATTTGATAAATATGAGCACTCTCCGATACTTACATAAATATCATTTTAGAGAAAAAACAATCATATTTTAGATAAGAATTGAGAATAAATGCGTATCAGAGAATGGAGAATTCCATAACCCCTTTGAAAGATTTCATGGTCCCTTCTTATAGCCCATGTGGCTTGTCTCTTTTTAAAGAGAAAAGGCTAAAGTATAAGAAAATAAATAAATATGACTCGTCAGAGAGTAAAATATCTATGACTAATGGTCTATACATGGAACCTAAGATCCCTGGCGTCAAAAGACGCCTAGACTCGGTGCTTGGTTGAACCCAAGGATGGTGGGTTTGGCAGCTTGTCAAGCTCAGGTATGCTTTAGGCTTAACGTTTGACTGAGCCTAGGGATAGTGGGTTTGGCAGCTCATCAGACCCACATGTCTCTAGGCTCAGCTCTTGGCTGAGCTCGTGAGCATTGAGTTATGATCTTATCTTTGATTATTTTAGAAAAGAGGATCCAAGTAAAAACAAAACATGTTGATCCATCAGTAGCTCGTGAAATCTTTACATATTCAATACACAAAGATTTTGAAAGTTTTTATCAATAGTGAATGAAAGTCTTTTTATCTTCTCAATAAGATTTTATGTATCCCACGTAGAATTATTAGGATCATCAAGACCAAGTGGCTTGTCTTTACTAGGAGGAGGTGTTTGGGAAACAAACGATGATTGTCTTTTAATGCAACAATTGAGTGGACTTCTTGTGATCTATGATGACATGAAAAGTTTCCCATTTGATAATAGGAGTGAAAAGATTTTTTCATTATAACTCTAGTCATTCTTACTTCTAACTTTTTACTTTCACTTTTTGTTGTTTTTGAAAAACTGCTTCATTGAAAAGACCCTAAACTAAATTTGCTCCATTCCAAGAGGAGAAAAACCCACTTCAAACATTCCTTTTACCATCACCTTTTTCTCTTCCTTTAAAAAAAAAAACAGATCTTGGAAAATAAGATTTGTCTCTAAAAAGAAAGGTATTGCTTCATTTGAAAAGAAGTTCAGGTTTCAACCAAAGCCTGAAAGTAGCAGCAGGGGACAGGGGTCCATCAGACTAGGTCCAATAACAAGAGGGGGTGGTATACTGGCATCCACCTCTGATAGGGGTCGAGTAGCCCTCCTTGTAGGAATTCTTCTCCTGCTACTGTTAGAGATCCTCAAGAGAGAAGGAGGTTGCCTCGGGCTCTAGAGAACAACTTCCCCAAAAGCGTATGTGATGAGGACATAAAATATATGGCTCGCGATCAATCAAAAGAGTATACGATTCAGATGCCCAACCCGATCGAGCGTATCAGCCAATAGACCTAGGGTCATTTTGAAACCACTACCTCCATCTACATGTATGGAATTGGCATTCCTTCCCTCTCCAAGGGTTTGCTAGAGAAGTTTTCAGGTACTACTAACTAGATTCAGGCCAACTGCTTTCTAATATGTGGATAATTTTATCCTCCTTTGAAAAGTTTTGTGGTACAACTATTAAATTAAAATAAATAAGACAAAAATGTAAAACATGGTGAAAATACATGGTTAATTTCAAATTCCTGACAATTTGTTTTGGTCCAAAAGTTTCTTTTTTACGTTTTGGTCCCTAGTTTTGAGAGATGAGAGAAAATATCACTTGAAAACTGCAAATGAAGAGAAATTCATTGGTTTGGCCACTTTTTGATGGTGTTAACAAATTTCATTAAACGAGGGTTCAAAAATTGTGGTTTTAAACCTTGATCTTGCCTAAAAAAGTAAATCAGAGTATAGAGAAACAATTTGCTCAATTTAATTCTGTATTTTTAGATCATTTTGATGATTTTTTTAGATTTTAATGGTGTTTTTTTGTTGTTTATGGATGAAAATAGACTGGAAAATGAATTTTTAGGCCAAGATTTTTCAGTCACCATAGTGATGTTTGGATTCTAGGCGAGCAATGCCGCATGCTTCCTCTTTTAAAAAAAAACAATAAGGACAAACTACATGTTATATGCCCTTTAAAAAAAATAAACAAGGTCCAAGTGTATAGGCTTACTTCAAGCCCTCGCGCTTGGGTTTTTTAAAATACATGTCGGGTCATCCAGACCCACATAGCTAAATTTTTTTATGTCTTTTGTTTATTTTATTTTTTCAACTTTATTATTTCATTTTTAATTGGTATTTATAATTTATTTTACTTTATTTTTTTTGTAAGATTATCATAAACATTTTATTATTTGGTTGGTGTCCAATTTTATAAGTTTTTATTTTTGTTATCATATAATTAAATAAAAAATCGTTTATAAAAATTTATTAAACTCTATAAAATCTATAATCCATGTCACAAATTTAGTGTATCATATCATATAACCTAAGTTCATACAATATATCATTTCCTTAATATTTAAAAAAAAAATCTTCATATTTTTATCTAAACAAACTATGACGGGTCATTTAAATTGTTTTTATTCTTAAGAACTCCAAAATAATTTAATTTGAAAATCACTTTGAAATCTAAGCGAGAACAAAAACCAAGTCAAAAGTTTTCAAATTTAAGCCACTAATCCATATTTAATAATACTAAAAAATTCCCCATGACCTTAGATTTCTTTTTTCTTTTTTAACAATAAAAAAACATTAATCCCACCGGCAGGGCGGGCAATAACTTAGTAAAACATAAATCAAGTGCAATAAAATAAGAAATCCACGCCCATAAATCTAACGAGGACCAAAGAAATTTAAAACTATATATAGATTTATAACGAAAATACAGGTGCGTTATACATGCCGTCTACCAGAATCTGAAACCTCTACATACATAAATAAAGAGGAGTTTGATGAACATTTTGGAATATAAAGAACATGCAGACTGTCCCTCATTTTAGATTAAATCATGGCAAGCCGCAAGTGAAACTCATAGGGGTGAATTAACAATCCAAACCCAACAAAATTTCAATCTCAAAGTATTTATTCATGTCAAATAAAAGCATGTTCAATGGCAGTGTGGCAGAAAACTCAATAAATTTAATGCCATTTTTTATACATCCAGAAGCAGCCTGCGAGGATCCTCCACAACATCTTTGATTCGACGCAAGAAAAAAACTGCCTCTCTACCATCAATTAGCCTATGGTCGTATGTCAGAGCAATGTACATCATTGGCCTCGGAACAACGTTGCCTCCAACAACCATTGGGCGACTCACAATCGAGTGCATGCCCAAAATAGCCGACTGCCAAAAAATTATTGGTTATGAGAACCATAAAAAAAACACAGCAGTCATTTATCCAAGAAAATGCGTTGCTGTCCATATCTGCACAACCAGGACCAGACCACGCAGTGACCAAACAAGTATGCCAGATCACCAAGTCACGTTCAGGCAGCTAGGTTTCGTTTGTCTAAACTCGAATCATTGCCAGATTGGATTAGCAACGAGCACATATATTTCTAAATTTCATATGCTTTGAGAGCCAGTCAGCCCACATTTAAACAACTGTTAAAACAGGTCTTTCTGATTTTCTTTGCTTAAAAGGTCCAAATTAAAACCAGACCAGCTTAGTAGCTGGTTCAACAGTTTTCGGATCCAAAAGGACAGTCCGTTTCTGATAATCATGACCTCTGACACTAGTTGGAGAACTACAGAGCCCAAAAGAGATGCATATCCTAATTAATTTAAATAGACGAGTTTGCAAGTTCAGCCAACTAGTAAATTTGTGCTTTGTGTCTCGATCAGTTAAGACAAGTGCATGTGAAAATATATGGAAGGTCATTTAAATTTTTATCACGCTAGAATGCCAAACCTGAGGGGGGTTGATAATGGGTGTACTCAAAAGGCTTCCATAAACACCTCCATTGGATATTGTAAATGAACCTCCAGCCATTTCATCAATTGAAATAGTTCCATCATTTGCCTTCTTTGCAAGAGTGTTGATTTCCTTCTCTATCTCAGCAAAGTTCATCTTTTCAGCATTACGGATAACCGGAACTACAAGGCCCTGGACATCATAGGGATGAAACATGAAGGAATCGTGATTAAAAAAAGTTTGCAAGGTTATCATTTGAGATCCTCTATGATTAAATGAAACTTCAACAAAGTAACAGAGGTGGAAAGAAAGTGAAACCCAACAAGGAATGCAGGACTGCAGCATTTTTTTTCTCCTATTTATTCGTTCATGAAATTCCAAATGGCAACTTCAGCTAGATTAACATTGAGAAATACCAAACCAAAGAACAAATACTTTAATTCAATCACAATGTTTGAACTAGATGCTTCAAGCATACAGTTAGTCAGAGATTAAACATGGCAGAAGCTTTGTAAAGACTGGCACCTCCAGAGCAGAGAATACACGCCTCAACAATGGTCAATCAAAGCAATAACCGGTGCCCTTGGAATATTATGTCTCGTGGTCCTCAACAACTCAGGTGCAGTATTTACTATGGAATAGTATTCCACAAATCAAATATACTAGCATATTAACCTGCGCTCCGCAGCGAGTCAATAACAATTTTGATTTTAAATTTTAAAAAATATATATGAAAAGTATAGCAAATATTTTGAGTGTCTTAGGTCTGGCTGCGGAGCCAAAACCAATAACCTTGGATCTGAAGGCAATGCCAGACCCAATAGCATTGGGTCTGGCAGCCCAACTAGATCCAATGGCTTGGGTCTGGCTACTGAACTGGTGGAGATTTTGAAAGGATAGAAAGCAAATAAAAGGGTCCCAAATCCTTAACTTATCAAAGTCTCATAAGTGTCATTTCTTTCCTTTATCCTTTACTTGTTTGCTAAATGTCCATGCTTTACTAGTCAGGTGCTTGAAGATGCATGGTAATGAATGTTATTACTATAACCTTATGAAGATTATTATCATGTATCTCTGGGTGTTCATACCCGTTAAAATAGACAAAAACAAAAAAACTCCGCTTGAGGTTTGACATACAGAGATGAGTTTGCTGAGGTTCAAGGCTAGGTGTGAATCAATGTGAGGGTCTTGTGCTAAATGCTCCAGTTTTTTGGTGGAAATACTTAAGTTAAAGCTTGAAACTTGGAGTTAAGAATAATTTAGGCTAGAAGTGGTTGTTTTGTTTCTGTTCACATCCGGCCTGGTTTTGATTTTTCATTGTTTTGCCTCGTCTGTTTTGATAATAGGTGGAGATAGGAAGCATGCTTGTTTGTGTGTTCGGTTTTCCTTCTTCTTTTTTGTTGTGGTAAAAATCTCGGGGGTAAATTGAAGTTAGCCAACGATGATGCCAAATGGAAGGTGGGCCTTTGAGAAAATTTCAGCTTGTTTCGTTTCATGGATTGTTGTGGTTTTAATTTGATAATCTATGCTGAAATTTTAAGTTCTTGGGATTTGGATAATGAATAAAATTTCAGGTTTGATCTTTAGTGATATTGCATGGTTTTTTAGAGTTTTGGTGATGTAACATGGGTTTTCTCAAAGGCTCAAGACCTGAGGCC
>Ga0325402_1002379_pt1 | contig 16476 bp, 6 predicted proteins | sample PopdelMetagenome_22_FD_207212 | JGI IMG/M metagenome (GOLD analysis project Ga0325402, IMG submission 207212) | Populus deltoides microbial communities from Bellville, Georgia, United States - Xylem-PdKOR-R3 | ecosystem: Host-associated > Plants > Phyllosphere > Stem > Wood/Secondary xylem... | reverse complement strand
CAATGGCCAAAAACACACGGTACACTTAAGGGAATCAATGATTTGAGGAACGGATAACAAGTCATAGTCAAATGAAGGGACAACTAAGACATGATCAAGATTTAATGAGGATGTAAGAGATAAGGACACTTCTCTCATAACTCAGGAGGTGGTGCCATTGGCATTGACAATATGTGTTTGGCTAGAAGGTGTGGCAGAGTGTAACCCAATAAAACTAAATGTCATGTGATCAGTGGCACCGATGTCAATAATCCATGATCTATCACAGGTAAGTGAATATGTGCAAGAGTTACATGAGGTGGCCAAAGCCTTGAAGTCAGATGTACCTGATGGAGTTTCTAATGTAGTATTTTCAAAAGACTAGACGGATTCAAATGAAGCTCGATTTGAATCCCTCTTATGTTTTTTATAGATCCATCCTTCTAGATAACCAATGATCTCATAAGAACCCTTAATTTTGTGATTACCTGATGGAGTTTCTAATATAGTCTTATAAGAAAACCAGGCGGATGCAAATGAGGCTCGGTTTGAATCCCTCTTATGCTTTTTATGAATTCATCCTTCTGGATAACCAATGATCTCATAACAACCCTTAATTATGTGATTATCTAAACCATATTTTATACATTTCATTGGATGTCGGTTATGAGCAAGGACATTGTAGTTGTGCAGCCGAGATTGTTTGGACCTGGCAATAGCTAAGGTTGTGGCTTTAAAGGTTACACCAACTTCAGACATGGCTCCCTATCAGTTACTTTCCTTTTTAATATGTGCATATGCAGCCTTAAATTCTGGCTTAAGCTCCAACCTCAAAATCTCTCAGATTTGATTAAAATTATTGTCCAAACTTGCAAGAAATATATAAATTCAGAGACGATCAACTTATTTTTGTTTAGTTTCAATGTCTGATTAATGCTCCATGGTGTTTGGACTTAATTGATCAAGCACCTGAAAAATCTTAGTGAGCTCACTGTAATATTGGCAATTGGTGTACTAGTTTGTCTCATTATAAATGACCTTCCGTGAAGATCATAAATCTTAGCTTTATCAGCACCATCTGAATAGGTTTGCTTGATTACATCCCAAACTTGCTTTGCTGTGTCATAATGAGTAAACCTTTTAATCTAATTAGGTTGCATGACATCAAACAACAACTCTTGACTTGGTAATCTGATGAATGCCATTTATTAAATATGGAATTTATAACTGCAGGCTGGGCAATATCACCAGTCAAATGACCATGTTTTTCTCGCTTAACTATCTTCATCTCTATGATTTGATGCCATAGAGAATAGTTATTCTCATCTAGTTTGATTCCTGCGAAGAAGTTAGAGGTGTTACTATGCAACATGACTTTTTATATGGTAGTGTTGAAGTCTCTCGACATGAAGGATTGATTAATGTTTGTTGAACCATCATCATCGACCATGATATTGCTTACAAGTGATAAGAGGAAAAAGGAGAAAAAACAAACAGAGTAATTTGGCTGAGGGAACAGTGGAAAGTGAATTAGTATTTCTTTTGATTTGTGGGGTGGAATGTGAATGATCTAACTATATGGATAATGACTGCTACTACGAAGGATGTTATTAGGTTTGTATGATGGCTAGTGTTGCAGAAGCGATTTATAGAATTATGGCAAGAGACAGTCAAGATTGACTGCTCTAATACCATTTCAGATTTGGTGAAAATACTACTCTCCTATTCATTGTTTATGTATAACAATAAAAGGTTATATATACATAGCCTAGGAAACTATTTTAGAAATGTCATTATGGGCCTATAATCTTGCAGAATTAAATAATTGTTTCAAACTAATTAGGAATATACAACTCATTGACATGCCTCAGGCTAATCACTACGACAACCATCCACACAGCTTTCCCCCCTTCATGCTCTTTAACTTAAAGATAAACTAAACTCATTTGTGTGTTTGAATAGGTTCTAGATTACTTGCATGATAAAACCACTCTTTATCGATCGCAGACGAAGAAGGATTTCGAAGTCATCTCTATAGTCTTAGCAACATATATATTCCTCTAATATAAACCCTAATTTCTATGTTATTTTTGTATTATTATCATGTATGTTTATTTATTGTTATGTGAATAGGTGCTAGCATGAAAATAATTAGTTTCAATTTAGTAGAAGAAGGCAATGGTAGTAAAGGACTTTAGCAGAAAAAGGAAGCAACAGTTATGGATGTTAGAAAAGATTGATGCACGTAGAAAATTAATTGGATGTTAGAAGTTAGTTAGAAAGTTTGTTAATAATTAGTTAATTAGTCAGAAGGAAGGAAGTTAGGAGGTAGAATTCTTATATAAATATGCAATGTAAAAAATCCTTGAAAGTTAAGCAATAAAAATACAATAATGCAAAATTGCATTTGTTTCTCTTTTCTCTCTAATTCTTCTCTTTTTTCTCGTATTTCTTTCACAATAATTATTTGTTAAGGGAAGCCTTAACAATTAGTATTAGAGCAGACAATTCATGGTTAAATGAAAGGTATGTAGACAATTAATTGGATTTTAGAAATTAGTTAGAAAGTTTGTTAATAATTAGTTAATTAGTGAAAATGAAGGAAGTTAAGAGGTATAATTCTTGTATAAATATGCAATGTAAAAAAACCTTGAAAGTTAAGCAATAAAATACAGTAATGCAATATTGCGTTTGTTTCTCTTTTCTCTCTAATTCTTCTTTTTTTTTTCTCATATTTGTTTCAAAATAATTATTTGTTCCTTTAACAAATTAGTATTAGAGCATACAATCCATGGTTAAAAGGAAGGTTACATCAGTTAACAATGGTAAAGAATAATAAAATCAAAACTTTGAAAGAGCATTGAAAGAATATGGATGAACATACTCAACAAATGCATGAGAAACTTCAAGAAATAGTAGGATAACAAACCAGGAGGAATGATCGATTCAATTTGTAGGCGGATGCTACAATGGCTACACTTAAGACATTAACGGGGCCAAGAAGTAGATATATAGGGAAGGAAGGGCTAATACAATTTCTAAAGGTAAGATAACTTCTTTGTATTTGGAAGGTAAGGTATAAATATGGTATGAAGGTTACTTGTATAGAGGATAAGATCATGCCAGTTAAGAGGAATTCACAAGAGCTTAAAGTCTTTAATGAGTGCTTTGAATCCTTCATTGTCATAATCTTACTACATTTCTAGTCTTATAAGTGAGCTTAAAAAGGATATAAAGCCAATGCGTAAGTTTCTCGAAGTAGTAGTATTGATACAAGCCTTTAATCAAGCCAAGTGGTAAGAAAAATCCAACAATGAGTTGGCCAGAAAGAACAAACTAATGCCAAGAAACAATCCTTCATATAGTTTAAGAAAGCCAACAGGTAATTCCTATGCTAAATCTTTTAGTCAGCCAAGAGGTGAGCTAATGCTTAGTTTTAAACGACAACCTGAAACTTAACATGAACTAAAAAAGAAGACTAAGGCATTGTTTTAGATGTGGAGAGACATGCACACCAGGGCATCATTATAATGCAAAAAGGTGCATGATGAAGGGTAGATAAGAAAAAAAAAAGAATTTATAATTGTAGCAAAAAGAGATAATAATGGTATGATGGTTGATGAAGATAAAATTAAAAAAAAATATGGCTTGTACTTGAATGCATTGGTAGAAGTTATAGAAATAATACAATTCACTATTGAAATTTTACATTTTACCAATAAAACATCTCATTGGTATTTTAGACACTGATTTTGTCGGCACTATTTTTACCGACAGGATCATATATGGTTATTGTTCATTGAAAAACTTATCATCAGTGATTTCTATTTTGTCGATAATATAATCACCAATTGATCTAGAAATGAAAAAAAGCACACCAAATAAAAATAATTTACTGACATCATTCTATCGGTATTTTAATTGGTAAAGATGGCATATCACCGACAAAAAAGACCATTTGTAATTCTATCAGTGATTTATTTTCATATTACCGATGGAATTAACTCATCAGTGATTAAATAGTGTCAATGGTATTTCTTGTAATTCTTTTCTAACTCTTTAGAATCTTTCAGCAAACATATTATGTGGTAAGTCCGTCGGTAAGTTGTTTAAATATATTTTTAAAAAATATGATAAAAAAGTTGAAAAAAGTTAAAAGAAATTAAAATCAAATAAAAAATCAAATATTTGTTACAAATTTAAAGAACTATCAGTTTAAATACAATTCATCTAGAAAAGAGGGGTTAAATAAGAACGCGGAGGAGGAGGCAGGTTTTCATCGGGACCGAGAGGCGATAAGGTGGACCACATATACCACCCATGTGTGATTTTAGCTCAATGTACAATCACTGGAGTTCGACCATTTTAGCACTAAGTCATTTTATCTCAACAACAAGATGGGTCATCCGAGCTTCAACATGTTGGTTTAAAATTGCTTGGAACTTTGGAGAATGAGTGCTTGAAACTAATCGTGAGCATCCAATGGTTGAAACACTTCAATTCATCCATGACTCCTTAGCCATGGTGTTTGAGATATTGTAAACCTGATTTTAATTGACTCCACTAGAGGATCCTACCTCTAACCACAAATCCATATCAATTTTTGGATGGGTCGAATGATTATCCTCGTATTTGTTTTACAACCAGGTATTCTATGTTTCCTAAAAAAAGTCAACTAATTCAAAAAAATAATAACTCAAGAAAAGAACTTGTTGAAACCTAACATACAATGAACCTTTAAGCTCCATTATCCACAAGTTGTTACACCTCTTTTCAATTATCATCATTTCATATATGAGTTTCTATAAAAAGCTCCATCAGTCTTGTTTACGTCCAAGAACCGTTGCTTGCAAAAAAAAAAATATGCTATTAGTTAAACATTTTCATATAAAACAACAATTTAGAAAAAATAGATGTCATAAAAAAGAATCTCATTATCCGTTTCGCAATGGAAATAAACATAATGGATTCATTAGTATGCGTGGTAATGGAATCGTGAATCTCCCTATTCTAGTTTTTTGCACCAGATGGTGACCACTACATAAAACACTTGAACGTCACGTGCTAAATATATTTTACCCATATATCCTCCAAGACATGCGGAGGTCTGAAACTCCTCCAAACCACTATATCTCTCTAGCATGGAAGACCTCTTTCTTTAGCATAATTTTTTGCTTCTTTTATGCCTCATACCAAAAATCACACAACTTATATGATCAAAATGAATTATCAATTAATTAATTAAAAAAATAAAATTTAACATTTAAATAACAAAAATATAACATTTTGAATTCAATCTAACCTAGTTGCGATATGTTTCATTCAAGTTCTCTTGGCAACAACATTGGTAGCCCTATCCTAGTAAAACTTTTCCTTTCATGTCAAATTTGTAAAAGAGTTAGTCAATAAAATTAATAAACTTAATGAATTAACATACTAATAATAATAATAATAATAATAATAATAACAACAACAACTATTTAAGTACATACTAATCTTGAACTTTACGAACCATGGATCAATCATGGGCTTCCATTCAGATTTTTTAATACTTGACTCATTGAAACAATGACACTTCCATCGAATATTTCATCGTCGATGTTATCGTGCGGGCATCCTTAAAATTTCTAAACCTAAAATTCATTCATTAATTGAAATTTATTTTTTAAAAATTATTAATTGTTCTTTATTTTTTAATCGTGCAAGAAATGAAAACAAACTTACATTGAGTAGGACTTTCACTTGACAATGTACTTCTCAGTGTATACATCCTGCTCTAAACGATCCCCCTTTGATGAGGTGTTATCACACTCAACGAGCCTGTGTTGAGAGAGGTTGCATATGCCCCAGTTGCCTTTTCATGGTCGGCACTTAACAACTCATAGTTGTCAGAAGTGCCACTGGAAGAATTAGCAACGATCTTGTTTGTACAATGCACTACTGACTTTCTCCTTGGCATCTACACAAATTAAAGGATTAAAAAAGATAATAACATTCTTATTTAAAAACAAATTAGCAGCATTTTTCTTATACGAGAGACTACCCACAATTTAAGTACTTGCAAATACGCATCAATAACATGTAGCCACAAACTAGTTGATTTTATTTATGACAAGTCCTTGTTCCTATTGATTTCTAAAATAATAATAATTAAAAAGAACCCCAAAAGATGTGAGGAATCAACAATTCATTATTTCCAACACCTTTAGTATAAATTTCTCATTGGTTCCATTACTTCTTGACAGAACCAAAAACCCTAACATCTATATATACTCAATATAAACTAAAGTAGAAAATAATAATAATAATAATAATATTGGAATATCTCATAATTCCATATTTCAACATATAATTTTATTTTAAGAGTGTATTTTTCATGTTTTTCTTCTTTGCTCATATTCTGATATTTCAAATTGGACAAATGTTGAGGAAGGAACAAATCGTAATTCAAAGCTTCGGTTCGCAACATTCATCACTAAAAAGAATAAATTGTTCTTCATGAAGCTTGGAAAATTTCAAGTCATTAGTATTGTAGAAGATAATATCTATATAAAGGTGAGCATGAGTAGGATATAGGTTTTAAGTTGGAACTTAGATAAATTTAAAATTGTAAATAACTTTATAAAAGTTGAAAATCACACTTTATGGTTACATGCAGATAACATTTAAGCTTTGATAGTTCATGGAGGTTTGGAGATCAAACTCTAAATTCATGGTGTGCATCTTAGGTGCTATTTTTGGCTTTACATAACTTCTAGTTTTACTTCTTCGGTTGTGAGGTTAATGGTTATGGGGTTGATGATTTTCAAGTTAAGTGTTTGCTTTTGAACCCTTTTTCCTCTTTATTTTCATTACTTCCTTCTTTAATTTAGTTGTTCTGATTTTATTTGGAAAGAATTCAGTTTTAGATTATTTAGTTGATTATCAGGAATACTTTATAAACTTATTTTTTTAGTGGTGGGATTACACTTGTCAACGCTTGCAGTTTGCATGGGGATGTGTAGTACACCATTAATGAGATTTTGTTGTGTTAATTGATTAGATAACCCATTTTAGGCTGCTTTTGATTTGGTTGTTTCTCATTTTTAATATTTCTTGCTTCTTTACCTCTTATAATATGTTTGATAGAATATGTATGGCTATTATTTTTTTTAACCCTTTGTTCTTAGTCATGTGTTTATTGCTGATTTGCATCCAGTGCAAAAAGTTTTGCTTTTTTTCATGTATTAATCTAAGTTTAACCATTCTATAATTTTCTTTTCTATCGTTTATTGGAGTTTCTTTTCCCTTGATTTCTAGTGTCATAATCTTAGTATGCTTTTAATACTTTATTACTATTTCTTCCTCTTCTGTTAATTTGTTGCATGCTTAGGTTTATTGGTTGTTTACTATCTGTCTACTTAGCTTGGAAGATCCAGTACTAGTTAGCTAGCACTGATAAGTTATCCATATTATACACCAAAGTTTCAGGTATGTTTCTATTTCTTATCACTTTACTTTGTTGATTCTTTCAGTTTTCTCCTCTAAAATTGCACATTTTTTGTTGTGGGGTTTTCATTTCTAAATTTTATTTATTTATTTTTACAAAACCCAAACCAAACACTCTTTATAGGGTTGATTTTTGTTTTGTTTTGGAAACATCAAGTTTACATTATTTTTACTTGTTTATACATTTTGTTGTTCATGTTGGATGTTCTTGACTTGGCTTATGCATGCCTCGATAATTCTGCCTTTTTAGTCTTATGTTCTTCTCTTATATTTTTATATTCCCTAACATATTTGTTTTCATCATATCATGCTCTATATCTATTGCTTTTTTATCATTAACTTTTGTTAAACAAGTACTATTTGGTTGTCCTTACTTCCTATGTTGTCTATCGAATAGGTAAGATGGTTTCTATGCTATCAGGTTGTTAAAAACTTTTATGAAAGCATAACAGTACATATAGAGAATGAAAGTTTGAATTGAATTAGAGGAGGTAAGAGTTGAAACTTTTATGCAAAGAGTTATAGAGCATTATGCATGTAAACCCTTGGGTTAAGATTTTAAGAAAAGATTGAAGTAAAATATATTTTAAAAGAGTTTAAGTGGGTAGTTGACTGCACAAAATAGTTATGGAGTGTGGACCCTAGGAGTCGAAGATAAAATAATTAAGTGTGAGTTTCCAATTATAGTGGAAATCTTGAATAAAAGAATATATATATATATTCCCTAACATATTTGTTTTCATCATATATATATATATTTCATCATATATATATATATGATGAAATATATATATATATGATGAAAACAAATATGTTAGGGAATATATATATATATTCTTTTATTCAAGATTTCCACTATAATTGGAAACTCACACTTAATTATTTTATCTTCGACTCCTAGGGTCCACACTCCATAACTATTTTGTGCAGTCAACTACCCACTTAAACTCTTTTAAAATATATTTTACTTCAATCTTTTCTTAAAATCTTAACCCAAGGGTTTACATGCATAATGCTCTATAACTCTTTGCATAAAAGTTTCAACTCTTACCTCCTCTAATTCAATTCAAACTTTCATTCTCTATATGTACTGTTATGCTTTCATAAAAGTTTTTAACAACCTGATAGCATAGAAACCATCTTACCTATTCGATAGACAACATAGGAAGTAAGGACAACCAAATAGTACTTGTTTAACAAAAGTTAATGATAAAAAAGCAATAGATATAGAGCATGATATGATGAAAACAAATATGTTAGGGAATATAAAAATATAAGAGAAGAACATAAGACTAAAAAGGCAGAATTATCGAGGCATGCATAAGCCAAGTCAAGAACATCCAACATGAACAACAAAATGTATAAACAAGTAAAAATAATGTAAACTTGATGTTTCCAAAACAAAACAAAAATCAACCCTATAAAGAGTGTTTGGTTTGGGTTTTGTAAAAATAAATAAATAAAATTTAGAAATGAAAACCCCACAACAAAAAATGTGCAATTTTAGAGGAGAAAACTGAAAGAATCAACAAAGTAAAGTGATAAGAAATAGAAACATACCTGAAACTTTGGTGTATAATATGGATAACTTATCAGTGCTAGCTAACTAGTACTGGATCTTCCAAGCTAAGTAGACAGATAGTAAACAACCAATAAACCTAAGCATGCAACAAATTAACAGAAGAGGAAGAAATAGTAATAAAGTATTAAAAGCATACTAAGATTATGACACTAGAAATCAAGGGAAAAGAAACTCCAATAAACGATAGAAAAGAAAATTATAGAATGGTTAAACTTAGATTAATACATGAAAAAAAGCAAAACTTTTTGCACTGGATGCAAATCAGCAATAAACACATGACTAAGAACAAAGGGTTAAAAAAAATAATAGCCATACATATTCTATCAAACATATTATAAGAGGTAAAGAAGCAAGAAATATTAAAAATGAGAAACAACCAAATCAAAAGCAGCCTAAAATGGGTTATCTAATCAATTAACACAACAAAATCTCATTAATGGTGTACTACACATCCCCATGCAAACTGCAAGCGTTGACAAGTGTAATCCCACCACTAAAAAAATAAGTTTATAAAGTATTCCTGATAATCAACTAAATAATCTAAAACTGAATTCTTTCCAAATAAAATCAGAACAACTAAATTAAAGAAGGAAGTAATGAAAATAAAGAGGAAAAAGGGTTCAAAAGCAAACACTTAACTTGAAAATCATCAACCCCATAACCATTAACCTCACAACCGAAGAAGTAAAACTAGAAGTTATGTAAAGCCAAAAATAGCACCTAAGATGCACACCATGAATTTAGAGTTTGATCTCCAAACCTCCATGAACTATCAAAGCTTAAATGTTATCTGCATGTAACCATAAAGTGTGATTTTCAACTTTTATAAAGTTATTTACAATTTTAAATTTATCTAAGTTCCAACTTAAAACCTATATCCTACTCATGCTCACCTTTATATAGATATTATCTTCTACAATACTAATGACTTGAAATTTTCCAAGCTTCATGAAGAACAATTTATTCTTTTTAGTGATGAATGTTGCGAACCGAAGCTTTGAATTACGATTTGTTCCTTCCTCAACATTTGTCCAATTTGAAATATCAGAATATGAGCAAAGAAGAAAAACATGAAAAATACACTCTTAAAATAAAATTATATGTTGAAATATGGAATTATGAGATATTCCAATATTATTATTATTATTATTATTTTCTACTTTAGTTTATATTGAGTATATATAGATGTTAGGGTTTTTGGTTCTGTCAAGAAGTAATGGAACCAATGAGAAATTTATACTAAAGGTGTTGGAAATAATGAATTGTTGATTCCTCACATCTTTTGGGGTTCTTTTTAATTATTATTATTTTAGAAATCAATAGGAACAAGGACTTGTCATAAATAAAATCAACTAGTTTGTGGCTACATGTTATTGATGCGTATTTGCAAGTACTTAAATTGTGGGTAGTCTCTCGTATAAGAAAAATGCTGCTAATTTGTTTTTAAATAAGAATGTTATTATCTTTTTTAATCCTTTAATTTGTGTAGATGCCAAGGAGAAAGTCAGTAGTGCATTGTACAAACAAGATCGTTGCTAATTCTTCCAGTGGCACTTCTGACAACTATGAGTTGTTAAGTGCCGACCATGAAAAGGCAACTGGGGCATATGCAACCTCTCTCAACACAGGCTCGTTGAGTGTGATAACACCTCATCAAAGGGGGATCGTTTAGAGCAGGATGTATACACTGAGAAGTACATTGTCAAGTGAAAGTCCTACTCAATGTAAGTTTGTTTTCATTTCTTGCACGATTAAAAAATAAAGAACAATTAATAATTTTTAAAAAATAAATTTCAATTAATGAATGAATTTTAGGTTTAGAAATTTTAAGGATGCCCGCACGATAACATCGACGATGAAATATTCGATGGAAGTGTCATTGTTTCAATGAGTCAAGTATTAAAAAATCTGAATGGAAGCCCATGATTGATCCATGGTTCGTAAAGTTCAAGATTAGTATGTACTTAAATAGTTGTTGTTGTTATTATTATTATTATTATTATTATTATTAGTATGTTAATTCATTAAGTTTATTAATTTTATTGACTAACTCTTTTACAAATTTGACATGAAAGGAAAAGTTTTACTAGGATAGGGCTACCAATGTTGTTGCCAAGAGAACTTGAATGAAACATATCGCAACTAGGTTAGATTGAATTCAAAATGTTATATTTTTGTTATTTAAATGTTAAATTTTATTTTTTTAATTAATTAATTGATAATTCATTTTGATCATATAAGTTGTGTGATTTTTGGTATGAGGCATAAAAGAAGCAAAAAATTATGCTAAAGAAAGAGGTCTTCCATGCTAGAGAGATATAGTGGTTTGGAGGAGTTTCAGACCTCCGCATGTCTTGGAGGATATATGGGTAAAATATATTTAGCACGTGACGTTCAAGTGTTTTATGTAGTGGTCACCATCTGGTGCAAAAAACTAGAATAGGGAGATTCACGATTCCATTACCACGCATACTAATGAATCCATTATGTTTATTTCCATTGCGAAACGGATAATGAGATTCTTTTTTATGACATCTATTTTTTCTAAATTGTTGTTTTATATGAAAATGTTTAACTAATAGCATATTTTTTTTTTTGCAAGCAACGGTTCTTGGACGTAAACAAGACTGATGGAGCTTTTTATAGAAACTCATATATGAAATGATGATAATTGAAAAGAGGTGTAACAACTTGTGGATAATGGAGCTTAAAGGTTCATTGTATGTTAGGTTTCAACAAGTTCTTTTCTTGAGTTATTATTTTTTTGAATTAGTTGACTTTTTTTAGGAAACATAGAATACCTGGTTGTAAAACAAATACGAGGATAATCATTCGACCCATCCAAAAATTGATATGGATTTGTGGTTAGAGGTAGGATCCTCTAGTGGAGTCAATTAAAATCAGGTTTACAATATCTCAAACACCATGGCTAAGGAGTCATGGATGAATTGAAGTGTTTCAACCATTGGATGCTCACGATTAGTTTCAAGCACTCATTCTCCAAAGTTCCAAGCAATTTTAAACCAACATGTTGAAGCTCGGATGACCCATCTTGTTGTTGAGATAAAATGACTTAGTGCTAAAATGGTCGAACTCCAGTGATTGTACATTGAGCTAAAATCACACATGGGTGGTATATGTGGTCCACCTTATCGCCTCTCGGTCCCGATGAAAACCTGCCTCCTCCTCCGCGTTCTTATTTAACCCCTCTTTTCTAGATGAATTGTATTTAAACTGATAGTTCTTTAAATTTGTAACAAATATTTGATTTTTTATTTGATTTTAATTTCTTTTAACTTTTTTCAACTTTTTTATCATATTTTTTAAAAATATATTTAAACAACTTACCGACGGACTTACCACATAATATGTTTGCTGAAAGATTCTAAAGAGTTAGAAAAGAATTACAAGAAATACCATTGACACTATTTAATCACTGATGAGTTAATTCCATCGGTAATATGAAAATAAATCACTGATAGAATTACAAATGGTCTTTTTTGTCGGTGATATGCCATCTTTACCAATTAAAATACCGATAGAATGATGTCAGTAAATTATTTTTATTTGGTGTGCTTTTTTTCATTTCTAGATCAATTGGTGATTATATTATCGACAAAATAGAAATCACTGATGATAAGTTTTTCAATGAACAATAACCATATATGATCCTGTCGGTAAAAATAGTGCCGACAAAATCAGTGTCTAAAATACCAATGAGATGTTTTATTGGTAAAATGTAAAATTTCAATAGTGAATTGTATTATTTCTATAACTTCTACCAATGCATTCAAGTACAAGCCATATTTTTTTTTAATTTTATCTTCATCAACCATCATACCATTATTATCTCTTTTTGCTACAATTATAAATTCTTTTTTTTTTCTTATCTACCCTTCATCATGCACCTTTTTGCATTATAATGATGCCCTGGTGTGCATGTCTCTCCACATCTAAAACAATGCCTTAGTCTTCTTTTTTAGTTCATGTTAAGTTTCAGGTTGTCGTTTAAAACTAAGCATTAGCTCACCTCTTGGCTGACTAAAAGATTTAGCATAGGAATTACCTGTTGGCTTTCTTAAACTATATGAAGGATTGTTTCTTGGCATTAGTTTGTTCTTTCTGGCCAACTCATTGTTGGATTTTTCTTACCACTTGGCTTGATTAAAGGCTTGTATCAATACTACTACTTCGAGAAACTTACGCATTGGCTTTATATCCTTTTTAAGCTCACTTATAAGACTAGAAATGTAGTAAGATTATGACAATGAAGGATTCAAAGCACTCATTAAAGACTTTAAGCTCTTGTGAATTCCTCTTAACTGGCATGATCTTATCCTCTATACAAGTAACCTTCATACCATATTTATACCTTACCTTCCAAATACAAAGAAGTTATCTTACCTTTAGAAATTGTATTAGCCCTTCCTTCCCTATATATCTACTTCTTGGCCCCGTTAATGTCTTAAGTGTAGCCATTGTAGCATCCGCCTACAAATTGAATCGATCATTCCTCCTGGTTTGTTATCCTACTATTTCTTGAAGTTTCTCATGCATTTGTTGAGTATGTTCATCCATATTCTTTCAATGCTCTTTCAAAGTTTTGATTTTATTATTCTTTACCATTGTTAACTGATGTAACCTTCCTTTTAACCATGGATTGTATGCTCTAATACTAATTTGTTAAAGGAACAAATAATTATTTTGAAACAAATATGAGAAAAAAAAAAGAAGAATTAGAGAGAAAAGAGAAACAAACGCAATATTGCATTACTGTATTTTATTGCTTAACTTTCAAGGTTTTTTTACATTGCATATTTATACAAGAATTATACCTCTTAACTTCCTTCATTTTCACTAATTAACTAATTATTAACAAACTTTCTAACTAATTTCTAAAATCCAATTAATTGTCTACATACCTTTCATTTAACCATGAATTGTCTGCTCTAATACTAATTGTTAAGGCTTCCCTTAACAAATAATTATTGTGAAAGAAATACGAGAAAAAAGAGAAGAATTAGAGAGAAAAGAGAAACAAATGCAATTTTGCATTATTGTATTTTTATTGCTTAACTTTCAAGGATTTTTTACATTGCATATTTATATAAGAATTCTACCTCCTAACTTCCTTCCTTCTGACTAATTAACTAATTATTAACAAACTTTCTAACTAACTTCTAACATCCAATTAATTTTCTACGTGCATCAATCTTTTCTAACATCCATAACTGTTGCTTCCTTTTTCTGCTAAAGTCCTTTACTACCATTGCCTTCTTCTACTAAATTGAAACTAATTATTTTCATGCTAGCACCTATTCACATAACAATAAATAAACATACATGATAATAATACAAAAATAACATAGAAATTAGGGTTTATATTAGAGGAATATATATGTTGCTAAGACTATAGAGATGACTTCGAAATCCTTCTTCGTCTGCGATCGATAAAGAGTGGTTTTATCATGCAAGTAATCTAGAACCTATTCAAACACACAAATGAGTTTAGTTTATCTTTAAGTTAAAGAGCATGAAGGGGGGAAAGCTGTGTGGATGGTTGTCGTAGTGATTAGCCTGAGGCATGTCAATGAGTTGTATATTCCTAATTAGTTTGAAACAATTATTTAATTCTGCAAGATTATAGGCCCATAATGACATTTCTAAAATAGTTTCCTAGGCTATGTATATATAACCTTTTATTGTTATACATAAACAATGAATAGGAGAGTAGTATTTTCACCAAATCTGAAATGGTATTAGAGCAGTCAATCTTGACTGTCTCTTGCCATAATTCTATAAATCGCTTCTGCAACACTAGCCATCATACAAACCTAATAACATCCTTCGTAGTAGCAGTCATTATCCATATAGTTAGATCATTCACATTCCACCCCACAAATCAAAAGAAATACTAATTCACTTTCCACTGTTCCCTCAGCCAAATTACTCTGTTTGTTTTTTCTCCTTTTTCCTCTTATCACTTGTAAGCAATATCATGGTCGATGATGATGGTTCAACAAACATTAATCAATCCTTCATGTCGAGAGACTTCAACACTACCATATAAAAAGTCATGTTGCATAGTAACACCTCTAACTTCTTCGCAGGAATCAAACTAGATGAGAATAACTATTCTCTATGGCATCAAATCATAGAGATGAAGATAGTTAAGCGAGAAAAACATGGTCATTTGACTGGTGATATTGCCCAGCCTGCAGTTATAAATTCCATATTTAATAAATGGCATTCATCAGATTACCAAGTCAAGAGTTGTTGTTTGATGTCATGCAACCTAATTAGATTAAAAGGTTTACTCATTATGACACAGCAAAGCAAGTTTGGGATGTAATCAAGCAAACCTATTCAGATGGTGCTGATAAAGCTAAGATTTATGATCTTCACGGAAGGTCATTTATAATGAGACAAACTAGTACACCAATTGCCAATATTACAGTGAGCTCACTAAGATTTTTCAGGTGCTTGATCAATTAAGTCCAAACACCATGGAGCATTAATCAGACATTGAAACTAAACAAAAATAAGTTGATCGTCTCTGAATTTATATATTTCTTGCAAGTTTGGACAATAATTTTAATCAAATCTGAGAGATTTTGAGGTTGGAGCTTAAGCCAGAATTTAAGGCTGCATATGCACATATTAAAAAGGAAAGTAACTGATAGGGAGCCATGTCTGAAGTTGGTGTAACCTTTAAAGCCACAACCTTAGCTATTGCCAGGTCCAAACAATCTCGGCTGCACAACTACAATGTCCTTGCTCATAACCGACATCCAATGAAATGTATAAAATATGGTTTAGATAATCACATAATTAAGGGTTGTTATGAGATCATTGGTTATCCAGAAGGATGAATTCATAAAAAGCATAAGAGGGATTCAAACCGAGCCTCATTTGCATCCGCCTGGTTTTCTTATAAGACTATATTAGAAACTCCATCAGGTAATCACAAAATTAAGGGTTCTTATGAGATCATTGGTTATCTAGAAGGATGGATCTATAAAAAACATAAGAGGGATTCAAATCGAGCTTCATTTGAATCCGTCTAGTCTTTTGAAAATACTACATTAGAAACTCCATCAGGTACATCTGACTTCAAGGCTTTGGCCACCTCATGTAACTCTTGCACATATTCACTTACCTGTGATAGATCATGGATTATTGACATCGGTGCCACTGATCACATGACATTTAGTTTTATTGGGTTACACTCTGCCACACCTTCTAGCCAAACACATATTGTCAATGCCAATGGCACCACCTCCTGAGTTATGAGAGAAGTGTCCTTATCTCTTACATCCTCATTAAATCTTGATCATGTCTTAGTTGTCCCTTCATTTGACTATGACTTGTTATCCGTTCCTCAAATCATTGATTCCCTTAAGTGTACCGTGTGTTTTTGGCCATTG
>Ga0325402_1002375_pt1 | contig 16481 bp, 13 predicted proteins | sample PopdelMetagenome_22_FD_207212 | JGI IMG/M metagenome (GOLD analysis project Ga0325402, IMG submission 207212) | Populus deltoides microbial communities from Bellville, Georgia, United States - Xylem-PdKOR-R3 | ecosystem: Host-associated > Plants > Phyllosphere > Stem > Wood/Secondary xylem... | reverse complement strand
TGGGGCATTGACATTACGTGTTCATTTTATCATTCTCAATCATATCATTCCAAATCATAAAACATAAACTAATAATTATTTTCACATTATACATGAGTTCAATTTCTACCATTTCATTTGTTTCTCTAAGGATGTTCATCATACAGAGAACATTTTTCATTGTTTTTCCTCTTGATCAAAATACAATATCTTCCCTCCTTCTAGTTTACTCATGTAAATTATCACTTTCATTACAAACATGTTTATGTTATCATACATTAATCTTACATCAATCCTCTAAGTTTATAATCAAGCAAGTTATATAAATCATGATATAAAACAAGAGTATTAATATTGGTTAAAATTTTGTTTCAGCCTAAGCATTTTATCCTAAATGCTTCTCAAGGTCACAATTAACACATTATATCATCTTATCCCATCATCCTTTCATCTCTTCAATAGGTCGGTCTTAGCTAAGGTTTTTTCTTCAACATGCATCAATCTCTTTTATAATAGAATCTAAAATTATACTTTTCTCATCCTAATTTCCTAATCTCTTCATTTAGTTTTTCACAATCAAGGGGTGCAAGAACCCTAGGTCACCTCATTTGGGGTTTCCTTCTCACTTTGCCTCATAAAACACAAAACAACAAATATGAGAGCAGGGTTACCCTTATCACATGATTTTAAATAGGATTTGGGGGATGTTTTGGTGGTTTTCTTCTTCTTCCTCTCGATTTTCTCCCTCTTTTTCCTTATTGTTCCAGCCAGCCCTTTATCCCCCTCCTCCCTCAATGTTTTTAGTTTCTTTTCACTCTTCAACTCTCATCTCACTCAAGTATTCAAGGAAGGTGATATGCAAGGGTGGTTTGGATGAAATTTTACAAGGCAGGGGTTACTGCTAGGGTTGTCATCTCGGGTTATAGAGAGAGGAAAAGACACATTTTTTCCTCTTAATGTATTTATATCCCTTTTTAAATGAGGGTAGGTTGTGTTTGGATGTTGAATACTCTTATCCTAGTATCTTTTACGTTATTCTTTGACCAATTCCCTCATATTTCCTCTTAGGATTGACCGGTTCAATTCTTTTTTTTAACAGGGTTTTACAATGTAGGTTTTGTAGAAGTGGTTAAATACCCTTAATAGGTATGAAACATAGATAGTGGTAATGCCCAATAAAGATAAAAAAAAATCTGAGTATGTGTGGATTTTAAAGACCTGAATAGAGCTAGCCTGAAAAATGACTTTTTACTCCCTCACATTGACATACTTGTAAACAATGCTACAAAAATATCCACTTACTTTTTCATGGATGGGTTCTTAGGTTATAACCATATTAAGATGGCCGAATAAGACAAGGAAAATATTGTTGTCATTACCCCATGGAGAACTTTTTGTTATAAGGTAATGCTATTTGGTTTGAATAATGTTGGAGCCACATATTAGTGAGCAATGGTAACACTTTTTCATGATATGATGCATGAAGAGATTCAAGTATATGTCAATGATATGATAACCAAAACCCAGATGGAAGAGGATCACGTGCAAACTTTAAGGAAGTTCTTTGATAGATTAATGAAGTATCAATTAAAGTTGAATTCAACAAAATGCATATTCTGGGTTAAATCTAGGAAGTTATTGGGATTTGTGGTAAGTAATAGAGAAATTGAGGTACACCTAGATAAAGTCAAAGCCATCCAAAAAATGCTAGCACCCAAAACTAAGAAAGAACTAAGGGGCTTTTTAGGGAGACTGGACTATATGGCTAGTTTTATCCCTCAATTGACAACTACATACAAACCAATCTTAAGGTTGTTGAGGAAGAATAACCCTGGAATTTAGAATGAAGATTATCAATAGGCTTTTGATAAGATCAAGCAATACCTTGTGAACCCACCTTTGCTTGTACCGCCAATTATTAGGAAACCCCTAATAATATACTTAACAATTAATGAAGTAGCCATGAGTGGTGTGCTAGGACAGCACGATGATACAGGAAAAAACGAGCAAGCCATTTATTACATCAATAAAAAGTTCACTAATTACGAAGCACATTATAGTATGACTGAGAAGTTATATTGTGGATTAACATGGAGCATTAAGAGATTATGCTAGTATATGTTGTCTTACACCACATGACTCATCTCCAAAATAGATCTTCTAAAGTACATATTTGAGAACCTGTATTTATCAAGTCAAATTGTAAGATGACAAGTTTTGTTATCCAAGTATAACATAATCTACATGACTAGAAAGGTTGTAAAATGAAGCATCTTTGTTAATCATTTAGCTAACGCCATTGTAAATAATAGTTATGGTTTACTACCTGGATGGAGAAGTTTTATATGAAAGGTTATTTAACGGGACTCTTTTAAGATGTCTGAGTGGAGAAGAAACAAGGAAAACAATACACGAAATATATAAAAGAATTTGTACTCTACACATAAATAGACACATGATGCCAGAAAGATCTAGAGGGTTGGGTACTTCCAGATGACCGTGGAGAGGGATTACATAGATTACATAACGAAATGTCATAAGTGTCAGGTATATGGAGATAAAATCAAGACGCCACCAATTCTTTTATTCTACATAGTGTCACCTTGGCCATTCATAATGTGGAGGATAAATGTTATTAGGTCCATTCATCCATAATCTAACAATGGATACAAATTCATTTTAGTAGCAATTGATTACTTTACTAAGTGGATCAAAGCTTGTTCATATGCATATATGACTCAAAAGGTTGTCGAAAAATTTATCGAGAGAGCTAATTTGTTCATATTGGCTACATGAAAGAATAGTCATGGACAATACCCAGAACTTTAATGGAAAAAAATCATTGAATTATGCACTAAGTGAAAGATCAAGCATTTGATTTCATCCTCGTACAAGCCAAAGATGAATGGAGTTATAGAAACCGCCAACAAAAACATAAAGAAGATCATCTAGAAGATGGTAATCACTTGTAAAAATTAGCATGAATTGCTCCCTCATGGTCTCCACGCATATAAAATAGTAGTGAGAACATCGACTAGTGTTATACCCTACTCATTGGTATATAGAATGGAGGCAGTTATGTCCATAAAATTAGAAATCCCATCATTAAGAGTATTGATGGAGTCTAATTTAGAAGAAGTTGATTGGGCAAAGATAAGATATGAGCAACTAAACATGATCAGTAAAAATAGGCTAGCAATAATTTACCATCGCCAGCTGTACCAAAAAAGAATGGCTAAGACACATGAAAGGAAAGTTCAACTAAGAGAATAGAGAAGGCGATCTTGTATTAAGAAATATTCTGTCATTGCCTAACAAAGATATAGCAAGTGGGAACCAAATTATGAAACTTTTATATGGTAAAAAAAAAGGTGTTCTCTAAAGGGGCACTAATCTTAACTAGCATGGATGGAGAAGATGTAATTAGGCTCGTGAATTCAAATTCTATAAAGAAATACTCTGTGTAATTTGTTCTCATCAATAAAATAAAGTTTGGCCAACAATTCTTTTTGTGTATACATTTCTTTTAAATAAACATCCCTTACAACCTTGCATGATCTCACCGGCTCATAATGCTTTTGAAAAAATCCTTTATCTTAAATGACTTTTTGAACATTTATTTGATTATGATTTTCAAAGAAAAGTGATGTGATGTTTACTTCAACTAATATTTTGGCGTTTGTTCATCAAGCAATCCCACCTTGAGGTGACAGTAAAATCACTTACACCCTTTACCTTGAGTTACATTTTAATTATATGCATAATTATATATAATAAGATTCACTCGTCATCAATCTGAAATCTTACGCAAAAAAATCCCAAGCCATTACATTGGATGAGGACAAAGATTTAACAATTTTAATCATTTGTGCTTGAAAAGAAAAAAAGGTCATCTTTGTTATCCATTCACATTTTGAAATATATCTCTTATGATCCCAATTTGAGCCTAGATTAGTTTTTCTTTCATAAAAACCCTGACAAGAATCACACCCCATACTAGAGGAAAATGAAAATTCCAAAGATCAAGAATTGATCCTAACTATAATCATACCCCTACACCAAAGGCAAGCAGAAATTTAAAGATTAAAGACCAAATAGAGGTCCTGAAAAAGAAAAAAAGCCCAAGAAGTCCAAATGCTTGGGGGGCATACCCAAATGGAAAAAATAAAAAAAGATCGAGTCAAAGTCAAAACAAAATGAAGATACCCCACAAAAACAATCAAAAGGGGTGGGTCGAAGAAGCACGATGAAAAAAAAAAGGCACAATGAGTTGGAAAAAAAAAAACAGTGATTCTAAGTCTACAAAACCCTTAAATCTCTTTAATCCTATGAATCCTTTTATTTCATAACCAAGAGTCACAACTACATTATATACCTTTATAAGTCCTTTCTAATCAAGTGAATAAGTAATTTGGATTGATAAATGGTATCCTTAACATAGTAAAGATTTCACCACAATTGTGGCATGGTGGGCAAAACCATTTGTTATTACTCATAAAAATAAAATAAGCATGCAAGAAAAACAAGGTTTTCTTATAAAGAACCTATACTAAATTTCTGGTTACCTCACCAAATACTTTTGCCAATTTTAAACACCTTTTAAAACGTAATGAAAACAAATCATTCCTTTCTAAAAAAAACATGGATTTTATAATTGAAAAATATTTTTTTAAGCACACATCAAAATCACTTAATTTTTCAAAATCAGAAAAGGTCAAAAGTCTGACAACCATTACAAATAAGATTTATCCCCAAAAATCAACAAGAAAAATAAGGGCTTTTAAAAAGTATCATTTACTTAAGTCACCAACGTAAGCACGTTTGAAAGGATAAAACAACATATAGTCTAAAAACAAGTAAAGTTCTTCTCACGACAATCAAGAAAGCAAAGGGCAACTTTGTTTCAAACTCTTCCAAACAACTATTTTGAAGCATGTAATTGTTTCTCGAATCCATAAGGTCAAAACTCTCAAAATTCATTAAAGGCATTGAGAGAATCGTGCAAAGACCTACACATTGGCTCAAGTAGCTTAGATGCCAAACAATCAAAAAATTCAAGAAGTTGATAAAAAGGGGGGGGGAGGGGGGATCTATATTTCAAAACAGGTAAAATGCATACATAAACATCATAAGCATGTTTTTAGTAATTTTCAAGGAAGGTTCCCCAAAAACAACCAAAAAGTTTTAACAAATATGAGCCATCAAGAATTCAGTCCATGGATGATTAAAAGTGCATGGAAAAAAGATGAATCATCTCGTAAAAAAGGAGGCCAAGACTCTTATAAGAAGATCCAAGACAGACAATTAGTGAGAAATCCTAGATATTTTTCACACCACGAGCAGGTTATCCGAACACAAACCATGGGCAGGTCACCCCATTAAAGACCAAAAGTAGGTTACCTGAAAAAACCATGGGTAGGTTACCCGATCACAAACCACGGGCAGATTACATGAATATAAATCACAAGTAAGTCACCCGATTAGAGACCATGGGCAGATTACCTAAACAAACCACAAGCATGATACCCAATCATAAATCATGGGCTAGTCACCCAATAGAGACTATTTGTGAAAAATCTTAGATATTTTTTCACACATGGGCAAAACACCCGAACATAGACCATTCGTGAAAAATCTTAGAAATATTTTACGCGGTAGGTAAGCGCTCAAACACCTAACACTGTTTTGATTTGTTATATGCTACCTGATGGTTTTCTTTCTAAATCCAAAAAGATCTCATTTTCTTCACAAACTTACTTTTTAAAGTCCTTTAAAAGACTTTAATATGTAAGTATTCAAAAGAGGGGGGCAATTATCATAACTTAATTTTGAATTCCCTAAAATTTTTAATAATAATATACATGTATTTTCATTTCAAAAAAAAATCCAAAAAAATAAAAAATAAAAAATCCTAAAATATTTTTGAGACACAAGGAGATAGACCTTCAAGCTGTAATAGACCAAAATGCTAGATCTAGATATTTTTGACAAGATGAGATGAAGAAAGAAAGAAAATTAAGGTTGAAATCCAAACCTAACCAAAATTAGAAGAATTAATTAAGTTTAATTACTTAAGAAAACTTCTAATTTGGATCAATTCATAAAATTTGGATTTAATTAAGGTTGTATAGATTCAATTAAGGACTTAATTGAAGAAAAATCAACTTTGAAAGCCTAATTTGAATTAATTTGCAAAGATTGAAAGATTATAGACACAATTAAAACTTTGAAAGACCAAATTTCTTAGGAAAAAAACATTGTTCTTTGAATAAAATCATTGTTTTGAAGCTTAAACAATATGCCTACAACTTCAGCGAACCCAACAGACTAACTTAAAACAACCCAAACCACAACAACTTCAATACCTAAAACCTATTACCATAACTTCAAAAAAAAAAAAAACTAACATCAAAGCCTGTAAAACATCATTTTATACTAAAATTTAACACTTTAATGAACAATTCTAATCATCCGAACAAGTTTCAAACAAAACATACACACAATAAATCATGTCACAACTAATCATTTGAAAAAAAACTAAATAAGTCACCAAATGCATTGAAACTAACAAATAGCTAGAAAGGAAAAGCATAATGAACATGATACAAACATCTAATAAGTAGAATGAACGGGGAGGGGCGTGCTCATTAAGCTCCAACCTCTAATCAAAGTTGAGGAATACATTAACAATGTTACCTTCTTTGCTCGGAATTTCATGCTCTATTTTCAAGCTTCTAGTCCTTTGGTACTTATGCTCTTACTTTTAGACTCAAAAGCTTTGCCTTTTACCTCTTTCTTTCCACTTCTCATCAATCTTTAATAACCATTTTTATCAAAAGACTTTTGGTGATCAATACTCTAAGTTTTTCTCCTTTTTTTTATTATCTCCCTCATCCTCTCTATGATTTCTTTTTCTTTTATAACCTGAAAAGGCAGGTAGTTGTAAAACCATTAATGGGTTTGAATGTGGGTTTTCAAAACTAGATCATAGGGGATTTTTTCCTCTCTTTTTTTGTTGCTAGGAGATGATTCTTCTTTTTTTTTCTTGCTTTCTAGATGTATAATAAACTCTTAGAGCTTCTAGAAAATATTGGGAACTTCATAACTGAAGCTCGGCCAAAAATGGTCGACTGGGGGTGCATTTTCCTTGAATTAATTGTGGCAAATAGGAGGTTATTGAAGCCAAATAAGCCATACATCATGTAGAGGGGGTGTTATTCTTCAACTAGGATCAAACCATGATTGATTTGGTGGCCTGTAGCTTTCCCATCATCGATCCAAAGTTAGATGTAACACTATCAAATTTAATTGAATCAAGCAAAGCTATTTTTGGACTCGAAGTTGAGGGCTTCCACGTGGCAAGTGGGGTAAAAACATTGAACAAGGGTGACACAACCATACAAAAGAAAAACTCCTTTATTGATAGGTGGTGGTTGGAGTCCTTGAAGAGGTCGAAGATGCCACCTTCATTCGTCTAAATATGGTGACTCGATCAGCCTTCTCGACCCAGGAAGACAATAAAATAGGGATAGACGACATTTCACTCAATCTTTTTATTAAAATTGAGTGACATATTGTCTACTCAAACCCTAAAAATTAGGGTTTTCTAATTGGAATTTTGATAAATTTCAAATTGATTCATGTTGTTTCAATTTAAGCTCCAATATCCTTAATTAAGATTAACCTGACTAATTTTATGCAATTAGGCTCCTAACAAAAATTAATTAAGATCTCCCAAGGCTGGCTCCTTTAACAAAATAGCTCTTTTTTTCAATTTTTTTAATTTAATTCCTAATTAAGCCTTAAACTTTGGTTTTCTTTAATTTAGTCCCTAGAAAAGTTCAGTGCAGCCCTTAATAGTATGCACCTTTTGCAAAAAGGTCCTCAATCTTGATTTTTTTTCAATTCACCTCTTATAACCTTAAAATTTCAAATTTCTTGCAACTGAACCCCTGATTTTACCAATATGGCCTTCCAAAGTTTCAATTGTATCTCTAATCTTCCAATCTTTGTGAGTTAATCCAAATTAGTCCTCAAAACTTTATTAATTTTTTTAATTTTTAAAAAGTTAGGATTTCAACATCAATGTTCTTTCTTTCTTCATCCCATCTTGTCAAAATATCCTGATTTGGCTATTTTTCTAGCCTTTTGGTCTGTTGTAGCTTGAAGGTCTATCTTCTCATATCCCGAAAATATTTTTGGATTTTATATTTCTATTTTTTTGGGATTTTATTTTTAAATGAAAATACATATATATATATATATATATATATATATATATATATATATATATATATATATTATTAAAAATTGTAGAGGTCCAAAATTGGATTATGACAGTTGTCTCTCTCTTTACAATACTTACAAATTAAAGTCTTTTAAAGGACTTTGGAAAATAAGTTTGCAAAAAAAAAAAAAAACATTTTCGGGTTTGAAAAAAAAAACCACCTAGGAGCTTATAACAAATCAAAATGGTGTTGGTGTTTAAGTGCTCACCAGCCCTATGAAAAATATTTAGGATTTTTTATGAATAGTCTATGTTCAGGTGTCTTACTCGTATGTGAAAAAATATCTAGGATTTTTCATAAATGATTTTTTTCGGGTGACCAAATCGTGGTCTCTGATCGGATGACCTGTCTCTGGTTTGTGTTCGGGTAACTTCTTTATGGTCATGATCGAGTGACCTGCCCGTGGTTTGTGTTCGAGTAATTTGCCTGTGGTTTGTGTTTAGGTAACCTATATGTGGTCTCTGATCAGGTGACCTATCCATGGTTTGTGTTTGAGTAACTTGCTTGTTGTCTCTGATCAGGTGACCTGCTTGTGGTTGTTGGGTTTTATGAAAAGATGATTTACTTGTATTATAGCAATGCTTAATATAGTGATTACAATAGGAGTTACAATCAAAATAGAAAAGAAGAATTATACACAGAAAAGGAAACAAATGTCTTGACTTTAAGGAAGCAATTATCCTAAGTATACGGGGAGTTATTGCTGAAGATATGCATACTTATTCTTTTACTCTTATACACCCCCGTAAAATGGTGCCTCCATTAGAGACACCAATCTTGGATCGAAGAAGAGTAAACCATTGGCAAGGGAGAGGCTTGATGAGAGCATCGGCTAGCTGATCTGTATTAGAAATATGAGAGACCCAAAGTAGACCTTTGCTGACATGATCATGTACAAAGTGGAAGTCAATAGCTATATGTTTCATGCGAGAGTTGAAAACAGGATTGGCATAAAGGTAAGCTGCTCCCACATTGTCACAGTAAACAGTTGGTGGAGCAGGAGGAGAGGCATGCAGTTCACGTAAGAGCTGCTGAACCCAAGCTAACTCAGCAGCAGTAACAGCAATTGCCCGATATTCGGCTGTTGTAGAAGAGCGTGCAACAGAACGCTGCTTGCAAGAAGCGCAAAAGATAACATTACCTCCCAAAAATAAAATATAGGTAGTGGTGGATGTGCGGTCATCAAGATTGCCTGCCCAATCAGAGTCAGAGAAAGCAGATAATGTAGTGGAGGAGCTGTAGGTGAAGGAGAGGCCATGATGAATGGTGCCCTTGAGGTAGCGTAACAGACGCTTGACTACTTACCAATGAAGCTGAGTAGGTCTATGTATGAACTGAGAGAGCTTATTCACTGTGAAAGCTATGTCTGGATGAGTGAGAGAGAGAGATACTGGAGAGACCCAACAACACTGCGAAATTCACTAGCATCCATAGAGGCAGAACCGTCAGATATAGTAAAACTGGTAGTTGTGGAAAGTGTTGTGGTTGCCTCCTTTGCACCAGCCATATTGGTGCGGACAAGAAGATCATATATATTTATGTTGGGATAGGATAAGGCCAGTAGAGGCAGGCAATACTTCAACCCCAAGGAAGTAGTGAAGAGAACCCATATCTTTGATAGAAAACCGAGAGGACAATGCAGTAATAAAGGAAGACAAGAACCTGCCATTGTTGCCAGTGATAAGAAGGTCATCAACATAGACCATGAAGTAAGCAAGTATTCCACCATGATTGTAGATGAATAGAGATGTATCAGCTTTAGAGTTGACAAAGCTCTATGAGAGGAGAAATGTGGCTAGCTCATTAACCAAGCTCTGGGAGCTTGTTTAAGGCCATAGATTGCCTTGGAGAGATGACAAACATGGTGTGGCAGCTGATCATCAATGAAGCCCAGGGTTGAGCCATGTAGACTTCTTCAGAAAGAGAACTTTGAAGGAAGGCATTGTTAACATCAAGTTGTGTAATAGGCCAACCATGCTGAAGAGCTAGATAAATAACAATGTGGATGGTAGTAGGCTTGACAACAGGGCTAAACGTCTTAGTGTAATCGAGACCAGGACGTTGATGAAAGCCTTTAGCTACAAGGCGAGCTTTGTACCTGTCAATAGAGTCGTCTAGTTTTCTTTTGAGCCAAAAAACCCACTTACAGCCTACCAGATTCTAATGCGGAGAAGGAGGGACCAGTTCTCATGTGCCATTATTGGTTAGAGCAGTAAACTCAGCTGATATGGCAGCTCTCTATTCTGGGTGTTGAAGGGCTTGAGACACACATGATGGTTCAAGAGTAACAGGTAAGGGATGTTTGGTGGTGAGGTTGAGCTGGCGGGGTTTGAAGATAAGGTTTTTGGAACGAGTGATCATGGGGTGATGTGGTATAAGGAATGGGGGAGGTGTTGGGGTGGGGGATGGTGATGGTGATGGCAAGGACGGGTATGCAGGACTTGAAGAGGGATCAGCACAGGGGGTAAAAGCTGGCATGAGTGCACGGTGGCCTGCTGTTGACGAGATGAGAGTGCTGCAGGGGAGGAGACTGGCATGGCCGACTGGAGAAGAGGAGGACTGGAGAAAGAGGGAGGAACTGGAGGCGGGGAAGGAATTTTAAATGATAATGCCTAGGTGGGCAGAGAAAGAGAGGATGGATATGCATGAGAGGCGGCAGCAAATAGGAATGCAATTTCAACAAAACGAACATGACGGGAGATAAATAATCATTGAGTAGTGGGATCAAAACACTTGTAGGCACTTTAAATGAGGGAATATCCGAGAAAGACACAAGGACGTGAGCGAGGTTCAAGTTTGTGTTTGGCATATGGTCATAGCCATAGGTAACACAAACACCCAAAGACATGAAGCTTGAGATAATTTGGCAAATTTCCAAAAAAGGATTCAAATGGGGATTTAAGCTGAAGAACGGGAGTAGGTAAATGATTAATGAGAAATGTAGCAGCTTGAAAGGCATGGGTCCAGAAAAAAAGAGGAAGAGAGGCTTGATGGAGCATTGTGAGACTTGTATCCACAATGTGCCTATGATAGCGTTCAGCATAAAGAGAAAGATAGGAAGCAAATTAACGTAATGACTCCATACACTTTTTCATTTACATTTACATGTATAAATACAGGATTGAAGAGCTTATTAAGCCTGAAGTTCTGCTTTTCTATAACTGCCTACAAGATGTGATTTTATGAGCTGTACATGATTCAAACATTTAAATTAAACGTAAGGAATTGATTTTGGTGGATGAGGATTTTATGGAGGAGCTAATGTTGTTGGATGAGTAATTTATGGAAAAGTAATGACTTTCCTTATATGCCCCCGCAAGATGAAGGTACCATCAGTAACACCAATCTTGGATCGTAAGGTTTGAAAACGGTGGCGTGGAAGAGGCTTCGTGAGTAAGTCTGCAAGCTGGTCTAAAGTGTGAACATGATTGACAGTAACTTGACCTTTCTGAACAAGATCATGAACAAAAAGAAGGTCGATTTCGATATGTTTCATGTGAGTGTGTTGTACTGGATTTAAGCTGAAATGAGTTGCACCAATGTTATCACAAAAAACTTGGGGAGGATGTTGTAGATGTAAGCCAAGTTATGTGATTAAGGAGTGAAGCCGCACTGTTTCAGAAGTAGCAGCAGGTAATGCACGAAATTCAGCTTCTGTAGAGGAACGCGATACAGCTCTTTGTTTGTGTATAGACCAAAAGATGGGATTGGAGCCTAAAAAGGTGATATAGGCAGTAGTGGAGACCCTTGTATCAGTGTTGGCAACCCAGTCCGCATCAACAAAGGTGTGTAGGTTGAAGGGGTTGCTCTATTGAATAAGAATCCCATGGAACATTGTTTGCTTGAGATACCTGAAAATGCATTTGGCTGCAGTCCAATGACACGCTGTTGGTTTGTGCATGAACTGGGAAAGCCGATTTACTGCAAAAGTAATGTCAGGTCTAGTCAGGCCAAGATATTACAGTGCTCCAATAACTCTTCTATATTATGTGCTGTCTGCAGGGGCTGAACCATCTGTTAGAATCAGTGGTGTGCTGGTTGACATTGGAGTGTGAATGTCTTTGGCTATATCCATGGAAGTTTTAGAGAGTAAATCTCATATGTATTTATGTTGTGAGAGGAAAAAACCCTTGGCTGTAGGAATAGCTTCAATGCCAAGAAAGAAATGGAGACGTCCCATGTCTTTGACAGAGAAGGTGTGATTGAGTTTATTAATGGTATCAACTACAAATGATGAGACGCTTCCTATGATAATAATGTCATCAACATACACAAGACAATAGTATAGAACATTGTTAGAGGCATAGATGAATAAGGAGTTGTCCGTAGCTGAGTGAACAAAACCAAACTGCAGAAGAGCATCCCGGAGAGCTTTGTACCACTGGCGGGGTGCCTGTTTCAGTCCATAAATACTTTTCTTCAGTTTGCAAACATAGTCAGGCTTGGATATATCTTTGAACCCTGGAGGTTGATGCATGAACACGGTTTCTTCAAGATTGTCATGAAGAAAGGCATTATTGATGTCAAGTTGCCGAAGGGACCAACCATTCATGACAGCAATAGAAAGGATTAAACGAATTATAGCTGGTTTGACAACTGGACTAAATGTCTGGGAATAATCAAGACCTGGTCTTTGGTGGAAGCCTTTAGCAACTAGACGAGCTTTGTATCTACTAATGGTTCCATCAGAGTTTCTTTTCGTTCGAAAAATGAATTTTCACCCTATAAGATTTCGGTTATCTGCAGGAGGGACAAGTTCCCAAGTTGCATGATTAAGTAGTGCAGTGATTTCTTCTGACATGGCATAATGCTAGAGTGGATTTTAAAGTGCTTGACAGACACATGTTGGCTCAGGTGATTCAGGTAATGGATGTGTGATGGTGTTGTGAAGTTGTTTGGGAATAAAGATGTTATTCGTAGACCGAGTGGTCATGTGATGTTGTCTTTGAGAGACAACAGGAGCTGGAATATTTACCTGAACCGTAGAGACTGTTGTTGTAGTGTCTGAATTGGATGTAGGGGGAGAGAGCTCTTCTTAAGAGGCAGTGGAGACTGGTGTAGAGGGAGCTGGGTTGGCTGGTGTGACAATCTGCAGCAGTGGTGCAGAAGGAGTAGGAGCGACAGGTATGGAGGACTCAGAAGAGGACTGTTTGTTGATGTTCTTTAGAGGATATATATTTTCATCAAACGTAACATGGCAAGAGACATATAAGCGTTGAGTAGGTAAGTGTAAGCAAAGATAGGCACTTTGTGTAGTGGAATAACCAAGAAACACACAGGGAACAGATTTTGGCTGGAGCTTATTTGTGTGGTAAGGTTTTAACCAGGGAAAACACAAGCAACCAAATGATCTGAGTTTGAGATAATTTGGAGCTTCTGTGAACAAGGTTTAAAAAGGGGAGCTGTGATGAAGAATAGGGGAGGGCAACCGATTGATTAGATAGGTTGCTGCTGCAAAGGCATAAGACCAAAAATGAGAAGGAAGATTGGCGTGACTGAGAAGTGTGTTGCCTGTTTCTACTATGTGTCTATGGCGACGCTCTGAAACGCCATTCTGTTGAGAAGTGTGGGGGGCTGAGGTGTAATGACTGATGTCGTGAAGAGTAAGAAATGGTTGAAGGGCGATAAATTCTCTGCCATTATCAGATTAGAGACTTTTGATATTAGCATTAATCCAATTTTGAATCATTTTATGAAATTGAGGAAAGATGACTTTAACATCAGATTTGTTACGGAGTGGAAAAACCAGACATATTTTGTGAAGTGATCAATGAAGATCATGTAATATTTATGATCTTGAATGCTGGTTTGTGGTGATGGTCCCCAAACATCGGTATATATTAAATCAAAAGGAGTAGAGCTAGTGAGGCCATGTTTATGAAAAGGCAAGCAATGAGATTTATTGATAGAACAGGAATCATAAAAATGAGATATAGAGGAATTGCTAGAAACTGGAAGAGAGAAGGAGGTGATCATTCGGGCTACAACTTTAGAGGAAGGATGACCGAGGCGTTGATGCCAGCCATTTATGGATGTGCGTTCATGGACCATTGCAATGAGAGTGGAGGCACGGGGATGAGGTAGAGGATAAACACCATTCTGACACAGGCCTTGAAGAAGATTCTCTCTCGTCCATTGATCCTTAATAAAGAAACAAGAAGGATGAAATTCAAGAAACACATTGTTGTGTTTGGTAAAATGATGTACTGAAATCAAATTTTGATTGATGGTGGGAACACAAAGAGTGTCTTGAACTTGGAAATTGCGTTTAGGAAAAGGAAGAGTAAGAGAACCTGAGTGGGTTATTTTCAAACCTGAACCATCTCCAATAAGCACTTCATCTGTGCCATCGTATTCAAAGTGTAAGTGCAGATTGGATACTTGAGAGGTGATGTTATGGGATGCAGTAAAGTCAATGAGCCAGCGCTGTTCTAGACTGCGAGAAGCAGTGGTGCAATTAGCTGTAGCCTTTCTGGGATGTAGCTGAGGACAGTATTTGGCAACATGGCTAAGTTGATCATAGTATTGGCATTTGGGGGTATATTTTTGTTGCCTAAAATAACGGGGTTGAGATTTGGAATCATATTTCTGGGTGGCTGCATGCAAAGAAGACCATGGCTGTTTTTTTGAAAAACGATGATCCTTGCGCTGAGTATTGTGTGCTGTGACAACCAAGGAAGGAGGATTAATGTCCAAGCGTTTGAGATAAGACTCATGACCAATAAGAAGATCATGAAGTTCTTCAAATGATAAAGAAGATTCACGTGTACGAATGGGAGCTACTATTTCTCTGTATTCAGGACCTAAGCCATTAAGAACATAAAAAGTGATGTCATCAACAGAGAGAGGGGCATCAATGAGAGCAAGCTCATCGGCAATAGACTTGACAGAATAAAGAAAGTCTGTGACAGTGCGTGTTCCACGCTGAATAAGAGTGAGATCCTCTTTGAGTTGCATGACTCATGTTCTAGAACGACTGGCATAAAGCTTGGTCAGTTTGTTCCAGGCTTGAGAAGATGTTTTGGAAGCAACTATGAAGGGTATCACAGAATCAGACACCGAAGTAAGAATAGCATTCAAAATTAATTTGTCATGTTGAAACCAATGAGTATAGGCAGCAGTAGGTGCTGCATCAAGGGTTGTTGACGAGGGGCATGTGAGTGTACCATCGATATAGCCATAGAGATTGTAGCCGAGAAGGAGAGACTCAAACTGTGCATGCCAAGAGGGATAATTGGTTGGTGTGAGTCGGGTAGTGATCTGCTGAGTAGCGTTCATAGCAATAAGGGAAGGAGCTGAGGAGGCCATTGTAGAAGCGAAGAAGAGAAAAAAAATCAAAGGGAAACTCGTTGGAGAAAAGAAGGCTCTGATACCATAAAGAGAAAGATAGGAAGCAGATTAACGTAATGACTCCACACACTTTGTCATTTACATTTACATGTATAAATATAGGATTGAAAAGCTTATTAAGCCTGAAGTTCTGCTTTTCTATAATTGCCTATAAGATGTGATTTTATGAGCTGTACATGATTCAAACATTTAAATTAAACGTAAGGAATTGATTTTAGTGGATGAGGATTTTATGGAGGAGCTGATGCTGTTGGATGAGTAATTTATGGAAGAGTAATGACTTTCCTTATACAGCAGTCCCATTATGTTGAGGAGTGTGGGGAGGAGTAGTGAGATGATTAATGCCTTGAGTAGCAAAATAGTCTTTAAGTTTGATGTACTCACCCCCATTATCGAAGTATATGGAAACAATTGATTTTTTAAAATATTTTTCAACAATGAATTTGAATTTGGGAAAAATGAGAGAAACATCATATTTATGATAAAGAGGGTAGAACCAAATATATTTTGTAAAATGATCAACGAAAATGACATAAAATCGATAACCTTCGGTGGAAGTAATTGAAGCTGAGCCCCAAACATCAGTGTAAATTAAATCTAATGGACCACGACTTTTAAGAGAGGATACATGAAAAGGAAGCCATTGACTTTTATGATAGAGACAGGAGTCACAAATAATATTACTAGAGGATGTAGATAGAGGAAGAGTGCAGGAGGTAATAAGGTGATGCAGGATGCAAGAGGAGGGGTGGCCAAGCCGTCTATGCCAGTCTATCAGTAGGGCTTTAACACCAACGAAAGCATGGAATGATGTCAGAGGAGATAATGATTCAGGCCACATGTACACATCATTTTTATTCCGGC
>Ga0325402_1002372_pt1 | contig 16488 bp, 9 predicted proteins | sample PopdelMetagenome_22_FD_207212 | JGI IMG/M metagenome (GOLD analysis project Ga0325402, IMG submission 207212) | Populus deltoides microbial communities from Bellville, Georgia, United States - Xylem-PdKOR-R3 | ecosystem: Host-associated > Plants > Phyllosphere > Stem > Wood/Secondary xylem... | reverse complement strand
TTTATTTATCTCTTAACTTTTCAATTTAGTTTTTAATTAGTATTAATCTTATTTTTAATATTTATTAACATATATAATTCTTGATCAATTTTATTAAATATAGAGATTAAATTTTCCGTTCACAATTGAACTTCTTTTTAGGCTAGAAAACGCTTTGATGATCTCTGCCCATTTTTTTTTTCCCAGCTAAAAAAAGCTTTTAATCCGAGCACGTTCTACTCTGTCTGTATTCCTTCTCATTGTCTGTTTTGAATTATGAATTTATAGTACTTTTGTGGAGCTGTTTTTCTCCTTTTTGAACCATAAAAAGAAGGAACTCCTGCCTTCCAGTCATAAATGTATCAAAATAATATTTTTTTTATTTTTAAAAAATTATTGTTAAAATTAACGCATCAAAATAATCTAAAAATATCAAAAAAATATTAATTAAAAAAAATAATCTAAAACCATAAAATGCTTACTCCATGTTATGAGCATGTGATGCGGCATCGGGGAAAGAGGACAATCGGTGATTGCATAAGAAGAATCCCTGCACATCTACACCAAATTAAATTTGGCTAACATCATGGTGACCTAAGCTAAAGCAAGAAAAAAAAAATTCCACCCATAGTAATTAAACTCAATCCGGCTCATGATCCTTCTAGATTTGAGTCATGTTATTATTTTAATTTTTTATGTTAGAATATTGATGTTTTGAATTATTTTTTTAAAATTAATTTGGGTTTTGATTGAATTAATCACGAGTTAATTCTTTTAAAACCCTGAACTTGACTAGAAGATTGATTGATTGAGTCTCAATTGATCTTTAATCCAAATTGGATTTAAACCAAGTATGATATTACTTCCTTGGAAAGTTCAAGACAGTTTGCTTGTCCACATATATAAGAAGGGGAGAAGGAAGTCAATTTGCTGATTTATATACCTAAAATGTCATAATCAAATAATACAGAATATATCTTGAAATGACAAGTTGCTTATTAATCGGAAAAAATCATTCCTTAATCTATAATTTTCTGACCAAAGAGAAATCAGAAAAGTTAAAAAAGATTGGAAATTGTTGCATGCATGGAGCACATTGCTAGGAGAACGCTGTTTTTAGGTATTTTTATAACTTGAAAAATATTAAATTAACATGGAATTTCAGAAGGAAAGCACCAAGAATCGGGAAAAAATAATTAAAAAACAAAACAGTAAATTAAACATGGAGTTCTTGGGGATTTATTAATAATTAAAATTAATTTGATTGTCCTTCGCGTAGCCAGCCTAGTTTTGTTGTGGTCCGAAGTAATTAATGACCACACGTCTTGGTAAACGTATATTCTAAAGTACTCTGCACTCTAAGCTAAATAGATTTCTCTCTCTCTCTCTCTCTCTCTCTCTATCTTTTTTTTCTTTTTCTTTTTTTTGAGAATGAAACGAGGCACCAATGGGTTGAAGAAGACGATCAGATTAGGTTACGAAATAATGAATGTTAAGAGAAGGGATCGCAGTCAACTGGTCCAAAATGCATGCCTCCTGTCACAATACGAGCAGCGTTTCATGGCAGGATAGCTCGAAAACAATAGCATGAAAAGGATACGAAACTCACAATGATTAAGTTGTAATTTTGTGTGAAAAAAATTTGGGTTCCGTTTTTAGTCTATTACTGGTTTTTTTACCCGCGCTATGCTAGGGTTGGATCATTTTTTTTTAGCTCTAAAAAAATATAAAAATATTAGAAAGTAAAAATTTTGATGCATGCCGAGATTAAAAAAAAAAAAACTTTTAAAATACTGAAATATTATATATTGGACTGCATATTGTTTTTTTTAAAAAATATTGAGATGACGACATATTGGATCGACCTCAGCCAACCATGATTAACCTACAAAACTCAAGATTCGAGGCAGGATAACGTAATAACCCTATGGAATCATTACCGAAACAAATCAGGAAGGTCACCCATGGAACCAATACCAAAACAAATTAGGAAGGTCAATGGTGATGAACTAAATATTGAAAGAAAAAAAAACTAAATATAAAAAAAGAATCCAAAAAAGCGATTCAAGTAAACCTAGATGGATAGTCGGCGCTACATCGTATGCTAGAAGAATTTTAACTGAATGAAAAAAAAAAAAAACAAGTCAAGGCAACTATTGAAGAAAAGCATTAGACTTCCACTTCAACACAGATTGCAAAGTCCACCTACAGTTCGGATGACAGAGTTTCATAGATTGCAAAGTCCACCTACAGAGTTTCAGTTTCACTCCAACACAAGTTGTAGAACTCATTCCTACTGCAATTTCTTTGCACTGCAATTGATAGGATAATATTTAATAGTGATAGAGTCTGATATGAACACTGTTACCTTTCCTTACTTCATTGTAACCTGTTGTATATAAAGCTCTGCTACTGTGACAATATTGATATGAATAAGAAGAATCTTCTTCTCTTTTGTTTCTTCATGGTATCAGAGCAGGTCCTTAATAACTTGCTGTTTGCTTAAAAAATAGTAATGCTATGGAAGACCCGTTTAAGATAGATGGTGCTGATGGCAATTTTAGAATCTGCAATATGCAGGAAGGAGAGCCAAATCCTAACCAGCGTTTAGGCTCGGTATTGTTAAACGAATTTAACTATCTTCCTTGGTCAAGAGCTGTGACAATTGCTCTTGGTGGAAGATCCAAACTTGGCTATATCAATGGTCATATTACACCTCCTGATTCTTCTTCAGAGGCGTATGAAGCTTGGCAATGCAAAGATCAATTTGTGTTGTCCTGGTTACTTAACTCTATGGAAAATCAAATTGCTGAAATATTCAGCTACTCAGAATCCTCTTTGGCATTATGGGAAGCAGTGAAAGAGATGTATGGAAATCAGAACAATGCAGCCAGTATTTTCCAAATCAATAGGAATTTTGCTAACCTGCAGCAAGACAGCAAAACCTATGTTCAATTACTTGGAACCTTGAAAGGTATGTGGAGTGAACTTGCTCTTTATCGTCCCCACACAGTTGATGCTGCAGAATTACAGAAACGTGAAGAGGAGGACAAGAGCTCCCACCTTTTAGCTAGTCTTGGTTCAGACTATGAAGATCTTTGCAGTGGGGTCCTTGTGAATCCTGATCTTCCATCCCTCACTACTGTATGCACTACCATTCAACGAGAAGAAGCTCGTAGAAAGGTTATGAATTCTGACTCTAAACTCTCTTTATCAGAATCTCATGTTTATGTTGTCAACATATCAATGAACAACAACAGACCTTACAAGGGCAAACAACCAAATTTGAAGTGTCACCATTGCCATAATATTAGTCACTCTATTGGGAGGTGTTAGATCCTTCATCCATAATTGAAGCCAAACTTTGAAAAAGAGAAGAGATCTCAAAGGGATTATGAGCATAAAGGTCATGTTGCTGCCTCTGCTCACTTCAGCAAAACTCCTTCCAGTAATGTTGAAAAGTTTTCAACCAACCCATCTACTCTTCTCAATGACTTCGCTACCTATCTTAAGGAAAATGGTGACTCTTCCATGACAGCATCTGCCTCTGATTCTATGGCACTCTTTGGTAAGTTTGCGGGCTTCCTTGCAAACTCTGCCCACATTCCGCAAGAAAACACGGAAGGTATTTTCACTGCATTTAAAAGTGCCTTGATAGCTAGAACTGTGCATAATTTTTGGGTCATTGATTCAAGTGCCACTGATCATCTAACTAATAAAATGACCAACATATATGATTTCGAGGGATTTTCCTCTCCAACTCGTGTGCCTATTGCTAATGGAAAAAATGTTTCTGTCAAGGGTAAAGGAAAGATTAAATTACTGTCTAATAATATAGAATCTTCAATCCTATATGTTCCTTCCTTTCCATTTCAATTACTTTTCATTGGTAAAATCTCTCGAACTCTAATTTGTCATGTTATTTTTTACTCTTAACAAGTTCTCTTTCAGGACCTCGCCACCAAGAAGACGATTGGTGAAGGTTTCTTTTTCAAGGGGCTTTATTATTTTTCGAGTCATCCCCAGAATAACAAGTATTGTCAAGTTTCAGCTTTTTCTTCAATTCATCAAGAGCAGCATTTGTGGCACCAACACCTAGCTCATCCCTCAGACATTATCCTCACCAAATTAATGCCCAATTTGGATATAAAAAAATTCCATGTGATACATGTCATTTATCTAAGTCTACTAGACTTTCTTTTATGCTTTCATCGTCTAAGGCTAATAAGATGTTTGATCTTGTTCATTCTGATGTTTGGGGACCAATTATTGAATCTTTTGATGGCTACAAATATTTTGTCTCATTTGTTGATGATTTTTCTCATGTTACTTGGATTTATCTCCTGAAATCCAAGAGTGAAGTTGTGTACGTCTTTCAGAATTTTCACATGCTGGTCATGACTTAATTTTCTATGAAAATTAAAATTCTCCGATCTAATAATGGCACTGAATACATGTCCAAAAATATGACGCAATATCTAGCTTTTCATGGCATTTTACTTCAGTCCAGCTGTGTTGGAACACCTCAACAAAATGGGGTAGCTGAACGTAAAAACAAAGACTTATTAGAAAAAACTAAAGCCTTAATGATGTACATGCATGTTCCTAAAATATTTTGGTCTCATGGAGTATTATCTGCTGCATATCTAATCAATCGGCTACCTAGCCGAATATTACACTTTAAATCTCCTTTTGAAGTCTTGCAGAAACAGCCGCCAAATCTATCTCATCTACGAGTGTTTGGTTGCACTTGTTTTGTTCATATACAAACCTCACATCGAGACAAACTTGATCCAAGGGCCGCTAAATGTGTTTTTTTGGGATACTCTGCAACCCAAAAGGGATATAAATGCTACCATCCTCCTTCAAAAAAATTGTTTATATCAAGAGATGTCCGATTTGAAGAAAGCTCTATATACTTTAAAGACATGAATCAACAAGATAACATGGCAGAATTGTTTCCTCTACCAAATGTTGCTACAGACTTGACACCATCTGCAGATTCACTTGTTGCTACATATGATTTTTCCACAGTTTCTGGTGGTATAGCCATTAATGAAGGAAATATTAGTCCCGTTAATACACACTCTGAACACAGTTCTGCAGACTCTAAACGTGATGGCAACCATAACAAGAACTTGTCTACCACAACAGCAGATATACATGCGGATTCAAGAGTTATCACAAACTTTGAGAATGATTCAGCTAATCAGTCTCTTCAGCCTCCTCTACAACACCCTCCTATCATTTCCATTACCACAGATTCTGAGGGAGATTCTGAGGGTGATTCAGCTAATCAATCTGATTCTGCCAATCACTCTCCTCTACCACAGCCTCACAAAAATCCAACTCATCACCGTGCTCCTCCAACAAAGCTACAAGACTCTGTCACCTATGCTGCTAGACATCCTATGTCTAATTATCTTACATATCAACATCTCTCAGCTGAACATGCTGCCTTTTTTATTGCTATCTCTGATGTGCATGAACCACATAATTTTCAAGAGGCTAATTCAAATGATGAATGGCGACAAGCTATGCACGGTGAGCTACAAGCCCTTGATCAAAATCAGACCTGGAGTGTTGTTAAACTTCCCAAAGATAAACATGTTGTGGGCAGTCGCTGGTGTATAAAATCAAGTTCAACTCAGATGGGTCTATTGACAGATACAAGGCGCGTCTTGTGGCTCAGGGTTATACTCAAACTTTTGGTGTAGATTATAAGGAAACCTTCGCACCTGTTGCGAAGATGAACACAGTTCGTGTTCTACTCTCAGTGGCTGTGAACAACAAATGGTTGATGTGTTAAATGGATGTCAAGAACGCCTTCTTGCATGGAAATCTTGAAGAAGAAGTCTATATGAAGCTGCTTCCCGGTCACCCACAAGATTCAGACCCTAACTTAGTATGTTGGCTTCACAAATCTATCTATGGGCTGAAGCAATCTCCACGAGCTTTGCTTGCACAATTGAGTGATGTTATTGAAGAAAGTGGCTTTAAACGAAGCAATGCAGATTCCTCTTTATTTATTCACCTTGGACCAACGATCAAAGTAATGGTCCTTGTCTACGTTGACGACCTTATTATTGTTGGGAATGATAGTGATGCAATATCTCATCTCAAGGTTACCCTGCAACAATGGTTTCTTATTAAAGATCTCGGCAATTTGAAATATTTTTTTGGGATTGAAATGGCCATTTCTCACAAAGGGCTATTCCTAAATCAACACAGGTATGTCTTTGATCTGCTTAAGGATGCTAAGATGATAGATGCCAAACCTGCACCTACTACTTTGGATAGTAAATTGAAACTTAACACAACTAGTGAACCTCTTGGTTTTATCAATTACTATCAACATCTTGTTAGAAGACTCATTTATCTTACTATTACACGGCCTGATATCACCTACGCAATAAGTCTTGTTAGTCAATTCATGCATACTCCTACAGTTTTTCACCTGAATCTTGTTAAGCGAATTTTGCGCTATTTAAAGGATTCTGCTGGTCGTGGGATTGTTATGACTAATCATGGTCATACTCAGATTACTGGATATAGTGACTCTGATTGGGCTGGTAATGCGATTAATCGCAGATCAACCACTGGTTTCTGCATGTTTGTTGGTGGTAATCCAGTCTTATGGCGTAGTAAAAAGCAACATGTTGTTGCACGTTCTAGTGCTAAAGCTAAATATCGTGCGATGACATCCGTGGCGTGTGAACTAATTTGGCTTAAAGGTCTTCTGTCAGATCTGGGATTTTCTAGCAGTATTCCAATGACTCTGTTTTGTGATAAGCAAGCTGCTATGCATATTGCAGCTAATCTCGTATTTCATAAAAGAACTAAACACATTGAAGTTGATTGTCACTTTATTCATCAACAAGTTCAATCGCAGGTTATCAAGACATGCTATATCCGCAGTCACGACCAACTAGCCGATTTATTCATAAAGGTACTAACTTCAGCTCACTTCCATCGTCTACTATCCAAGCTTGGCTCAATCAACCCCCTTGATCCAGCTTGAGGGGGAGTATTGAAGAAAAACATTAGACTTCCACTCCAACATAGATTGCAAAGTCCACCTACAGTTCGGATGACAGAGTTTCACAGATTGCAAAGTCCACCTACAGTTCGAATAACATAATTTCAAGTGCAGAGTTTCAGTTTCACTCCAACACAAGTTGTAGAACTGATTCCTACTGCAATTCCTTTGCACTGCAATTCATAAGTTAGTATTTAATAGTGATAGAGTCTGATATGAACACTGTTACCTTTCCTTACTTCATTGTAACCCGTTGTATATAAAGCTCTGCTACTGTAACAGTATTGATATAAATACGAAGAATCTTCTTCCCTTTTGTTTCTTCAGCAACGTAGGTATTTCTAAAGAAGTAAAAAAAAAAAATATAAGACTCGAGTCATTGAGTCGCTTGTATTTCATAAGATAGTTTAATTCAATAGCATGTAAAAAAAGGCAACCCTAATTTAATAATATGAAAAATCAAGCAAACCCGAATGAATTTTCTAAACAGGGTTAATCTTCTAAATTCAAAGCCCGTGAAATCTTAAACCTGAGTTCAACAAAGAAGCCTAACTCTTAACTAATTTAACGTGGATCACCGAGTCAACTTGTTTAATAAGCTTGGTTATTTTAACAATATGAAAAAAAAAAAGACAATTCTAATTTAATGATATGAAAAACTAAGCAAGCGTTAATCTTCTAAATTTGTAATGCATGAAATCGTATATCGGGTTCAATAAAAAAATCCAATTTCTAATAAATTTAATGTAGTTTCTAAGGGCTACATAATCACTACACTTTGCTTATAAAAATAAAAAGTTCAATGAGGCCCTGGACCTAAGTAAATAAACCTTTTGCCATTAAGAGCATTTAAGTAATTCTAATGTATCAAAAAATAAGAAAAGATCAAGTTACCCCCATTTAAATCAATAATGACCTATAAATTCCATGAAAAGATCTAATTACCTCTTGTAGAATCCTTTGTGTTTTTTGGTAAGAAAGCCAAACTTGTCACTTTACTATTCCAATGAGTAGTAATTTCTCTCAATTGACAAAAGATTTCCTACAAGACTTAGTTTATGTTAATATTGCACAAGATAATGATGATCTTGTGGGTGTGATCTTCCTGTTTTTCTTTTCTTCTCTTTCTCTATCGGGGGTTAATAATATAGTTGTAAAATCTAGACTGGCTTAACAGTTGATCGGCAACCTAAACTGATCCGGGTTAAAAAATATAGAAAAATTAAAAAAAACCGGTTGACTTTGTTAAAAGTTTAGATTTAACTTGCTGACCTGATCCATTCAGGATTGATCCAGTCAAAATCTAGTCATCAACCTCTTAATCTTTGTTTTTTGAGATCAACTCTTTCGACCCGTGACCTGGATATACTCCAAGGCAGATTTTACAAATATGATTAATGGTATAAATATCAGCTACCCAAAACTTTTTTTTAAAAAAAAAACCCTAAAAAACTAAAAAAGAAAAAAGAAAACAAAACTATACCGGCTGGAGTATTCTGGTCGGTCTAGCCATGCATTCCCATGAGAGAAATTTCAAGAGGAAGTGTTCTCTGTGACAAAGACATCATAGGGCTAAATGACAGTAAATTAGACTCACTCAACTAAATGCCTTTACATTTCAAATACTGGGGTTGGTGTGGTTTGAAAAACTTGTTTCCTTGAAATTGCAGAAGACGAACTCTGCAATCCCAGAAGATATAGAAGACAAGCAAGTAGTTAGACTAATTCTATAATTTCCTTGTCCTCTCAGCAAATGACAATCTGATTTTACATTTTTCTATTTTCTTGTTTCTTTAATTATATAATTTCAGAGATTGAAGACTTAATTATAAAAATATTTAGCACATTCTACTAGTTATGCTCATATTCAAAAAAACAAATATTGGGTCTTGCAGTCGGACCAAACCCAATATCTTAAAAAAATAAAATTGGAAATATCTTAAAATATTTTTCTAAAAAAATATATTGAGATAATATTTTTTTATTTTATAAAACATGTCTTTTACATCATCATGTCAAAAAATATTTATTTGAAGTAAAGAAAAAATAAAAAAATTTAATTTTTTTTAAAAACATTTTTGAAAAGCAAAAAACAAATATGTTTTAATAAGAAAATTCAACTCAATCTCAAATGAAAACAAATTATCATCACCCAACTTTTGTATAATATAAAAAAAATCTCATCAATTTATTTTCTCTTTACAATATGAAAAAAAATTAAATAAGAAAAAAGCAAAAAAATTAAAGAGGGAAAAAAATAAAAATGGAAATATTTTAAAAAGAAAAAAATTAGTTGCCGGTGTATTGGGCGTTGCTATACTATGCGTTATTCATGGTGCTACTATAAAAAATACTTTATTTAAAGATGGTGATGGTGCAAATACATTCCATGCTTTTAACCCAACTCAAGGATTTTTACATTTTAAAAAAAAATTGTTATTCACCCGCCGCGGAGCACGAGCCAATATGCTAGTTATTATATTATTACGTAATGGTTATTTAAAAAAATATTGAGATAATATTTTTTTATTTTTAAAAATTTATTTTTTATATCATCACATCAAAATAATACAAAAAAAAAAATCAAAGAATATTAATTTGAAGTAAAGAAAAAAATTTAAAAAAAAATCAATTTTTTAAAATTATTTTTAAAACGCAAAAACAAACATGCTTTAATAAGGAAATTCAACACAATCTCAAATGAAAAACAATTATCATCAATCAACTTTTGTACAATATAAAAAAAATCACATCAATTTATTTTCTCTTTACAGTATGAAAAAAAATCAATAAGAGAAAAGAAAAGAAATCAAATTGAATATATTTTAAAAGAAAATAATTAAAGGGAAAGAAATTAGTTACTAGTATATTTGGCGCTACTCTGCCATGCATTATTCATGGTGCTACTATAAAAAATACTTTATTTGAAAATGATAATGGTGCAAATATATTTCGTGCTTTTAACTCAACTCAAACATTTTTACATTTGAGAAAAAAAATGTTATTGACCTGATTGCGGGCCAATATGCTATTTATTATATTATTACGTAATGATTATTTGTTAAAATATTTTTTAAAAAATATATTTTGATATAGTATTTTTTTATTTTTTAACATTTATTTTTTATATCATCACATCAAAATAATACACAAACATAAAAAAATATTAATTTCAATTAAAGAAAAAATTTTCAATTTTTTTAAAACATTTTTAAAAAGCAAAAACAAGCATGCTTTAATAAGAAAATTCAACCCAATCTCAAATGAAAAAAATAATAGTATTTGTACTGTGGATGATACTGTAGCGTCATTTTATTGTGGACATAGACTCATTATACTGTGGATCACACTATAGACAATAATGTTTCTACTGTGAATGTATTGTAGCATCATGAAGGTGTTTTTGCTATTTTTTAGTCAAAAGATACTGCTGGAGGCGTTGTCTTTTATGTGTTTATGCCAAAAGCTGCTAGGTCTGGCTACCCTGTGTTCTGTGCCAAGAGCTGCTAAGTCTGCTAGGCAGCTAGACCCATCACTATTGGATATGGTTGGCCAGCCAGACCCAAATCCCTTTCAATGTCTGGTTTGACAGCCAGATTCAAAGCTATTGAGTCCAGCTTGAAGCCAGATCTAGATATGTTTAATTTTAGTGTTTTTTTTTCTTTTATTGGATTTTTTTCATACGATGAAGAAGAAATAAATTGATGAGATTTTTTTTATATTATGTAAAAGTTAAGGTAATAATATTTTTTTCATTTGAAGTTGGGTTGCTTGAATTTATTTTCTATAACATGCGGACCATTGTCTCTCAAAAGAATCTTTACTGATCTTCGTTGCTAAGTCGTAAAGTTTAACCAATTAATCGTTTAATTAAAAATAACTATGTCAACAAAATGGCTATTAAAAAAAATTAGTTAAAAGACCATTTTTCTTAATTTTTTTTTTTAAAATACATCCGAACGACCTATATCCTGGCGATCAGCTTAGCTGATGTTCTTGCTTAACAGAAGAAAATGGATTGGAGTTCCAATAAAAAATCATCGAAGCTTTTAAAATAATAATAAGAATTCATCATGAAAAAATTGCTCTAACTCTTTCATTATTCAAGAGCGATTATATTTTGCCACTGCTTTTCAGGATTTACCCTTTACATACCAACATCAAAAACATATTCAAATTTTAATGAAAATACAAAAATATTTTGTGAAAATTGAAGGTTTTGAGAGCATTCGAATAAAGATCTTTCACAACTAAATAAAAATATATCATAAACAAACCATTTAGATGACAAAAAAAAAATTTGGTTATACCATACTAGAAGAGTGGCTTAAAAACGGAGATCCGAGAGTTAGATTGAACTTAAAAAATTCTTATAAGTAATTTTTCTATTTAAGATTATTTTGTCATTTATTGGACCTATAATTTGTTATTTTGGCCAATTTTGTTATTTTTTCTTGGTTTTTTCTCAGGTTTATTATTTTTTTTTTGGATTTCATGTTAATCTCTTTAATGTTTTAGGATTTTTATTTGTTTTCTAATAGATATAGAGTTTTCCAGTTTATTTAAAGGTATTATAAACTTCTACAAAAACATATAAATTAGACTTATCTTTGAGAAAATAAAACCACGAATGTAGAGTTCACACCCATAATTCTTTTTGCTCTTCAAATCTTCTGTATTTTCTGTATTGTTTTTTTATTATTAACGTGAGTGTCCACACCAGCTTACGCGCATCTCGACTAATCCCACTGGCCCTGAAGTTAACGACCATGTAAGCTTCCAGTGGCTCTGAGATTTGTGAGACTCGAATTGATGATTTCTAGAGAACAAACCTAGAGTCTGACCAATTAAACTACTACTGATATTATGCTTATAGCTTTGCCTGAAAACCATAATGATACCAAGTCCTTATTTTTTGTTTTGTCTATACTATTAATGTGCTTTCTAACCTAATCATGCCCATCTCATAAACTGCCAAACTAACAAGAGCATTATGGTCAAATATATCAAAATAAACGCTATATAATAAACTCAAAACAATTTGATGAGAAAGTAAAAGGGTCAAGCGATTATGGCAGCCTGTATATTTAGCGTGGAAAGGTGAAAGAAAGTCTACATCTCATTCAGTTTTCAAGCTTATTTATCTCTTCTTTTATGGTGAATTTGATCCCAAATGATAACGTGCAATTTTGCAGCTTTGAATTTTCAGTTCCTTCGTGCTTTGTATCTAAGTAATAAAAATCCCACCACAATAAAATAAGTAGTGGTTGAATAGGAGAAAAAATTTGGTAATGTAAAAGTAGTTCCCGAGAATGACCTGCCACTAACCCTATTATCATATGGTTATCAAAGCTAATTTGAGCCATCAATTTATTGAGTTAACTTAAAATAATATTATATAGTTTTTTTAAATCATGAATCAATATTATTTTAGATAAATTTTTTTAAAAAAAATGTTTAAAATTAACCCAGTTAGATCTCGTTTAAGTTTAATTAGGTCAATTGAACCTAAAAAATTTAACTTGATCAACCTCCAAACTGAATTGAAATGAGACTTGGAATAATTTTGGATTGACGAGTTATAAAATCGACATACCAAGTTAGGTTTAATAATTATGCTTAATACATGTTAGTAAAACTAGGTGCAAGGGAATTACTCTAAGAGTTCTTATCTCTTTGATAATTAAGTTTTTTAAATTAAAACAATGATTTGAAGCAAATTTAGTTTCGCATGAAAATAGATTGACTAAAAATTAACTTAAAAGTGTTTTCTTTATTAATTAAATTAAAGATAATGATAGTTTTAATTTCCAAAACAAAATGATGTCGATAAAAAAAAACAGTATTAGTAAAACTTATTTGAAAATTATGATGATGATTCTTAATAAATTTTCAAGGGAAATTAATTATTTTACAAGGAAAGTCTCCGTCGGTGAATCTTTTATCGATAATTTTTTGTCCGTCCGTAAGTCTGTTGGTAATAAAACATATTATTGCTGATGGATTTACTAACAGAAAAGGCGAGCAAAAAAAAATATTTCATTCCATCAGTAATTCCCTCAGAACAAACCGTATGTATTCCGTCGGTAATTATTTAAAAATATTTTAAAAAAATATATATCTTACAAAACTATAAAATAATTAAATTAATATTAATCAACACTCTATAATACTCAAAATGCTTGGAAAAAAAAGAGAACAAAAATCAACTCATAAAAATTTGCAATAAATAAATAACACGAATAAATAAATTCAACTAAAAAACTTCAGAAGAAAAAACTTCAAAAATCTTATAAATAAATCAACTAAAAATTGATCTCATATGAAAAAAAATCCTAGAACAACATTCATACAATTATTAAGAATAAAAACAATAAAAATAAAATAAAAAACAATTATAATGAAAAAAACACGAAAAAAGAAGAAATTTTTTTTTTACCTTAATGTAGTTGCAAGTGAAGCTAAGAAGAGGAAACAAAATTCGTCAAGCATACTAATTAAAAAAAAAAACTGAGAAGAAAAAATAAGAAAGGAGAAGAAGACATACCTGAGCATAGAGGAGAAGAGGAGTTGAGGAGAAAAGAGAAGAAGAAGAAGAAGAAGAATAAAGGAGACGGGTCTATTGTGAAATTAGGGATTCTAGGCTTTTTATTGAGGCGTTTTACTGACAGATAATTAAATATTAATACTTTTAATCATTCTGTCTGTAATATTTAATTTAAATTTTGAATTTAATCAAAAATTTTCAGAAACCGCCAAATATCACCGACGACTTTTCAATACATCGGTGATTCTGTCTGTAATATTTAATTTAAATTTTTAATTTAATTTAAATCTTTTAGAAAACCGTCAAATAACACCGACGACTTTTCAATCCGTCGGTGGTTTTGTCTGTAAAGAACAGTAATTAACAATACAATTGGGAAGTGAATAATTCAAGAGCTCTCTGTAAAATACCGACGGAATGTTCCGTTGGTGATTCTCTTTGTAATTAACATGGTGAATAGTGTTGACAGTTTACCAATGATTTTACTGACGGAATAGTGTTCCGTCCGTAATTCCGTGGGTAAAAATGGCACGTCATCATTTTTTTTGCTTTGTTTTAATTCTTTTTTTCCCACTATAATTCCCTCGGTAAATACCGGGAAAATATTTTCATCGGTAAAATCCGTCGGTAATTTACCAATGAAAATATTCCCTCGATATTTCCGTTTGTATTTATCGATTTTCTGGTAGTGAGTGATTATTATTTGTCATTAATATATATTTTTTTTATTAATGATATATATCTGTACATATATAGCGAGTTGTTGAGCGTTCTTAGGTGCCATTAAGGCAATGGAAAAGTCAGCTTAGTGCTAAGGGTTCATGCATAAAATATACAATTCAATTGAGATATAATGTTAATGTGACTTTGTATAACTGGCGGCTGCTTCTATGAACAATTGGATTAACACTTTGATAAGATCAAACAATCGAGGCATATAGTCAATAGTTTTTGCATTGAAAATATATGGCTGGCTTGCTGTTTCTCGAACAAATTTATGATATAAAAAATAAATATTAAAAAAATAAAAATACATTTAATTAAAAAAATAAAGACAATAGAAGTAAATCTACATAAAACGTCTCTCTTTTATTTTTATCTTTTTTTTAAAAAAAAAAAAAAGAGGTCATTTAACGCTACCTAAATGTTCAAAATTATGTGTTAAAAATGGATGTTTGGTACGCTCATCTTAATTAATTTGGTTATAGATAGTGACTCCATGCATGTCTAACAGGCAAAGCTTGCTTGTTGTGCCTGATTCTTAATAAATCCTCTCTTGTTTCCTAATTAATAAAAAAAAATCTCGAGTCTCTTGGGTCTCCTACACTGCTTGAAAGTCTGTAATATTTAATTTATAACTTAACTAGTGCAGAACAAGTGAGTATGCTCGATATAAACCCAGAACTGGAAGGGAAAGGAATCTTGTCGCACATTAGAGAGCTTCGATACTTCTCAATCACACCTAGACTGTAAATGTTATTCATGTCATAAAAGACTGTTGAGCATTTGACATAATATCATTTACATGATGCAGTGAATGGAGTGATTATGTATCCTTTAGATGATGAAACCTGAAAATATTTTCATAGGGTGCATCATCATTTTTTAATGGAATCAAGAAACGTTCATCTTGAGTTATTTATAGACAGATTCAATCCATTCTGTTCATTTGTTGCTTCTTGTTCTTGTTGGTCGATGATACCCACGGTTTACAACTTGTTACCGAGGATCTGTATGAGGCAGGAATTCATGTTTTTATCTATGGTCATACCCGGTCCTAATAATCCAGGTCATAATATAAATTTTTATCTACGTCCATTGATTGATGAGTTGAAGTAGTTGTGGTCATCAAGGGCATTGAAATATGATGTATCGATGAAACAAAATTTTTAAATAAAGTCAGCTGTGATGTGGATTATAAATATTGTTTTTGCATATGGAATGATTTCTGGTTGGAGCATGCATGAAAAACTAACATGCTAATGAATTAACTGTGAGAGATGATGTCTTTCAACTTGATTAGTCAGTTGATCCATATCAAGTTGTTCTGTCTAATGACTTAGAAGAAAAGTTAAATTTTCACATTGCCAAGAATACTTTTGTTGATGTTGACGTTGAAAAGTTAAATGATGTTTTAAAAACCAGCGAACATACACAAGTCAGTGAAGATGATAATAGCAATGAAATCAACGTAGAAGATTGTGATGGATATGACGATGATGAAATTAAAAAAGAAGACGATTATGATTAATTTGCACAAAACAATTGTGTAATTCCATAAACTATGATGTAATATTTCTAGACGAAATTAAATTTAATGTAATGACAATGATGTTTATTTATTATTAAATCACAATGAAACATTTATTTTATGTGATTTTATTATTATACACAGAACTTGTGTTATTGTGTTGTGTGTGCTGCTGTGATTTTAAATATTTGCAGGATAGATACATGAGGAATATAGATACAATTTAACAACATAAACCATTTTTCACTGATGAAAATACTGACTGCTTTGAAAAATACAAACAAACACACTGACAGATTAAGGTCGTCAGTATATTCCAGGGAGCACTGGAGCTTTTCACCTCTCAATCGTATTGTTCATTGTATTCAATACATACAGTGTTATCGAAGATAAATTTCCGTCAATATTTTCATAAAAGCTAAGATACTATTCATTTCTCACTTGCACTGTTTATTATTGTTCGGTACATACAAGATATTCGACGGTTAATGCACATCGATTATTTTCACAATTTATCAAACAATGAAATTAATTTTTTTAAAAAGCTAAAAATATTTACTTAAATAATAAACATGCATACTTACAAAACGGAACATGGGACCTGGTTCTGTAAATACAACTCAAAATTACGTTTTGAGAATTTTCAAAATCAAACAATCTTGACATTGATTT
>Ga0325402_1002370_pt1 | contig 16488 bp, 12 predicted proteins | sample PopdelMetagenome_22_FD_207212 | JGI IMG/M metagenome (GOLD analysis project Ga0325402, IMG submission 207212) | Populus deltoides microbial communities from Bellville, Georgia, United States - Xylem-PdKOR-R3 | ecosystem: Host-associated > Plants > Phyllosphere > Stem > Wood/Secondary xylem... | reverse complement strand
AAAACCAACACCTGTACAGCCATTACTCAGCCACCTGAATTCCCCCGGCAAGATTTCATCAAAATCAGAGATCTCATTTCTCTGACACAAGTCCTTGCCCTCCCATCGAGAAATTCTATGCAAAGTGATAACCACGACCATATTTCCTTCTTATTTTATTTCCTTCTTAGATTGGAATATTTCCTTTTATTTTGTTTAGTCCTGTACGTACTAAGAACCCTAACCTAAAGTTTATTAAGTTAATAAATACAATCAGGATTTTATTCTTTAATCCCTTTACAAGCCTAGATTTGATTATTATGATTTATTTAGCACGTTCTTGTGTACCTCTGTTCATTTAAATTAATCGATATTCTTTTCTTGTGAATGAATAGTCCTCATGAGATTATTATTATTATTATTATTATAGTAATTAAATCAACTTCATTTCAAAGTAACAATTAAATTATTTAAAGGGTTTTTGTTATAAATAAAAAATGTCAGAATATTTCTTGGTTAAACCTCTTACAGAGATTTCATGTAAGCTTTATACTCTGGAACCTGTCCTTTCATGTTTCTCTTTTGTCTTGCAATAATATGAAAACGATAATTCTTGTAGGCCAATTCCATAGACCATCTACCCAATATTTAAATGCTTTTATTTTTTTAACCTCTACTTTATGTTTTGCTTTTTTATTTCAACTATTAACTGGTTTTCAACACTAAACTTGTGTTATTAAATCCCACCCAACCCAGCATTCAACCTAATAATTTGCTAGTTCAAATTCTAGTTCAGACTAGATTTTAAATAAAATTAGGTAATATTTAATCCTAGTATAATCTAGGTAATCTAACAAGTCAATTTGTAACTTAATCAAGAATCTATTTTGATTTTATTAAAAAATGAATTTATGTTATGTTATTTTTTTTTTTCTAAATCTTAAATGACTTTGTTTTATATTCATCCGAGTTAATCTGTTTAACTTCTAACACTAGCTTTCAATTAAATATTAAATCAAGTCATGAGTTAGGCTGGAATTAATTATTCTAACTACAACCGATTACTTTATTATTAATTGTTGTTTTCATTTTTTATATTAGTTTTCAAGTTTTTAAAAATAAAAATCTAAAAACTTGATTTTTTTATAAAAAAATAATCAACTACAATTATCATAGTTCATGAAAACTATATTTTTTTAGTTACAAAAGAAATTGACAACCTCTAATGAGTTTTTTAAAAATAAAAACATATAAATTTTAATTTTTTAATTTTAAAAATAAAGAGTGAAAATGATATATCAAACAATCTCTAAAAAAAATTCCTTGAGTTTTGAACAATCAACAATAAAATTGCTATATTTTTCTGAGATATAATCAACACTTTTTATTGATAAAATTAGAGTTTGATAAGAATATATTTGTTTTTGCATTCAAAAAATACTTTTAAGATTTTTTTAATTTATCTTTTTACTTCAAATTTATTTTTTAATATAATTTTAGATATTTTTAATATATTAATATAAAAAATAAAAAAGAAATATCATTTATATTAACAAAATTCCAAACACTACAAGCCACATAGGATTTGCTGACATGGCATGTCTCCATTTGATGGGTCAATTCTTATTCCGATCCTGGAGCCATCTAAGCCTATCATACACTAACTGCCTCTCAAAAGCATAACCCTTTCAAAAGAAAATCCCCCAAAAGTTTTAAATTATCTCTGGCTCCACTTACCACATACAACCCCACAATAAACCCTCTCATGAAATCCATCTCCACCATTATAAAATCATTGACACAATTTTTCCCATCAATCAACGGTTCAAAAACAACCCCCATTTTAGATCACTGTTTTTGCAAAACAGAGAGCAACAATTTTGACACTTATGGCCGAGATTCTATGACTTTTGAAGTACTGTTTATCAGAGAGTATGTTTTTTTTTAAGAAAGAAATTAAACAGTGCTAAGAACATGCATAATTTTATTGGAAGAATAGAAAAGATCGAGTCTTGATCAATGGATTAGCAACTATAAGTTCAGTTTTGGAGTGAAAGATTTAAAGTTTGAAGTGGGTTTTGCTCGCACAAAAACTTTCTGTTTTGTTTCTGAAAATAGAAAGCCATGGAAGTGGCTTTGCTAGTACAAAGTCCATTGAGTTGTAGTGGAAGGGGTGTTTTTAGTGAAAGAAATGGTTTAAAGATTAAACCTTTTCTTGTTGGGTCTTTCCCTCATGTTAGAAGTGGACAACTTTCAAGTGTGAGTGTCTTTCTTACTCTAAAATGATTCATCGGCTCATTTAGTTCCTGTTTTTTAATGTGTTATGTGTTTGTTTTGATGGAATTGTTATTGGTTTTGTTGGTTCTGGGATGAAGAATGGAATTTTTTTTTCTGGTTTTAGTTGGATGTTTCTGTTCAATGTTGGTTGCTGTTGGTTTTTTAAAGGTTTTTGCTTTTTGGGATTTTGATTGGTTTGTTAGTGTGATTATGATTTTGTTTTTGTTTTTGTGCTGCTGATTGTAATGTTTTTGTTAATTATTGGGATTCCATTGGCTTTTTTGTTCATTGTGGTGACTGTGATTATAATTTTTAATCTGTGACTGAGAATTAATTTATTCTAAGCAGATGAAAGCGAGTAAACTGTATTGTATGAGTCTACTGGATACTGAGTTTTTTACTTTTTTGTGTTTGGTTTTAGCTTAATTCATGGAGGAAGGAGTTTCCAGCAAGTGGAGTTTCATTTCGAATAGCTGCAACTGCTGGTTTGTTCAAGTTTTGCTCTTTTTTTTTCTTTGGATTTTATAGGAAAAAGGAGATATGATATAATATTTGGATTTAGGTTTTAAATGCTTATTGATGAATTTGAATATAGTTTAGAATTTGAACTGCATTTATATGCAGATTTTTCTAAGAGGAGACAGAGAAAAATGTCAAATGCTAGGCCTAGAGGCTCTTCTCCGAAGGGATTCACGCCGAAAACACCTGTTGGAACAAGCACCCAGAAGAGAGATTTAGAAAACAATGGAGAGAAAGAGGGTTCAATTACACCAAAATCTAGTGAGATTGCAGAGGCCAACAAGCAAACACTAGAAACACAGGTTGATGAGGATGAAGAACTGGCAATTGAACATTCTGGGGAGAAAAAAGTCGATGAAGAAAAGATAGGAGAGGAAGTATCTTTGATGAGTAAAAAGGTGGCTGTTGGTAATGGTAATCAAGTGGTCAAAAATGGAAGTATCAGTAGAGGTGGTAAGGATGTGACCCTGTCAGAGGATAAAATTGCTTTAGAGGGAAGCCAAAATGATGACTTGAAGAATGATGGTATTGTGAAAGAGAAGAGCATTTCAATTGATGCGAGAAAGACTGAAGATGATTCTCTACAAATAAAATTGAAGTTGGAAATGGAAGAAAAATTGCGTAAAAAAGAAACTGATAGGCTTGCTGAAGAAAAATTGCGTAAGCAAGAAATTGAGAGGCTTGCTGAGGAAAACTTCTCTAAGGGTAACAAATTGTTTGTCTATCCGCAGATGGTGAAACCCGATGAAGACATAGAAGTGTTCCTTAATAGAAGTCTATCAACCTTGAGTGACGAACCAGATATTTTGATTATGGGAGCATTCAATGACTGGAGATGGAAATCTTTTACCTTTAGGTTGAGCAAGACCCGTCTCAATGGGGATTGGTGGTCTTGCCAGGTTCATGTTCCAAAAGAAGCATATAAGATGGACTTTGTGTTCTTCAATGGGCAAGATGTCTATGACAATAATGACAGGAAGGATTTCTACATTCTTGTTGAAGGTGGAATGGATGCATTTTCATTTGATGATTTCTTGCTTGAGGAAAAACGTCGGGAACTGGAGAAACTTGCAAAGGAGCAAGCTGTGAAGGAAAGATTAGCAGAAGAGCAGAGGCGAAGAGAAGCAGAGAAGGCTGCAAGTGAAGCTGATAGAGCACAGGCAAGGGCAGAAATTGAAAAAAGGAGAAGAACATTGCAAGAACTGATGAAAAAGGCTGCAAGGTCCTTCAATAATGTTTGCCACGTAGAACCTAGTGAGTTCAAAGGTGAGGACACGATCAAGTTATATTATAACAAAAGCTCAGGTCCTCTAGCCCATGCTAATGACCTTTGGGTTCATGGGGGGCATAATAATTGGAAGGATGGATTGTCCATTGTTGAGAGACTTGTCAGCTCTGACAAAAAGGATGGCGATTGGTGGTATGCTAATGGTATGCTCGAATATATCTTCTTTAATCTAGTAATGGTGCTTTTTTTCTTTTTACATTGTCTATTGAGCCTTATAGTCACACGAACAATTTGTTTTTGATTATCATGAAATTTCAATCTGGCGTGGTACATTTTAGGGAAATTGGAAGAAAGAAGAAATTGGCAATGTTATTTATTTTTAATAAATAGAAAAAGTCCCCGATATTCTTCTTTTATGAATTATTACTGCATGATTATTCTCTTCATCTCTTTTGGTGGGCCTGGATGCACCTTTTTAAAACTGGCACAAGAAGGATGCTATGTCTGTGTCAACCTTGCCCTGCATGATTCTGTTTTGTTGGTTTATCCTTGCTGTATCATTGGAATGTTTTGTTCAACAATGTCTTTTGCAGTTGTTGTACCTGATCGAGCCTTTGTCCTGGATTGGGTCTTTGCTGATGGTCCACCTCAGAGTGCCACTGTGTACGATAACAATCATCGCCAAGATTTCCATGCTATTGTCCCAAGTGGTATTCCTGAAGAATTGTATTGGGTTGAGGAAGAACACCAAATATACAGGAAACTACAGGAAAAGAGGAGGTTAAGAGAGGACGCTATACGTGCCAAGGTCAGTTAACATGATGCTACATTCAAAGTACTAGAATTAGAATAGGAGGATCAAGATTTTGTGCTCTGGCACTTATAAAAGCATGATTGGTTATCTTTGAATCACGCACAACATAAACATGGCTGAAATTTCCACCACATGTTTTGTGGTCTGCTAGTAACCTTGGCTCACATACTGAACACATAGAACAGCCACTTAACTTTCTGCTGCTGGTCACTCTGAGTGTATGTTATCTTCTTAACAAGTTGCATTAGTGGAATTCTTTAACAGTTAAAAGAGGTTGTCTGTCTTGCATCCTTCTTTGGACTTATTTTTTGTTAAATTTTATAAAATCTTGTCATATTGTAACTTTCTGAATTTCAAGTTTACTAAGTCTCGCTGCCTCTATGCTTTCTCTTGTCTCAGGCTGAGAAAACAGCACGTATTAAAGCTGAAACAAAGGAACAAACTTTGAAAAGGTTTCTGCTGTCACAAAAGCATATAGTTTATACTGAGCCTCTTGATGTTCAGGCTGGAAGCACCGTGACAGTTTTCTATAATCCTGCTAACACCATTCTGAATGGTAAACCTGAAGTTTGGTTCAGAGGTTCATTCAACCGTTGGACCCACCGCAAGGGTCCATTGCCACCTCAGAAAATGTTGCCTGCAGATAATGGCTCTCACGTCAAAGCCGCTGGTAAGCTTTTAGTTCCAGCTTTCATTCTTTGTTCTTTTATGTGTGATAAGAATTATTTATTTATTTAGCAATTTCCTTCCATTTAATATGGTGGCTTATCTTCAGTTTATGTGTGATTGTAGCATTCATATTTTGGTGTTTGTATCATCTTTGATGTTGTCGCCTCACTTTGGGTTTTTCTTGTCATGGACATTGTAAGCAGTGTCATACAGCTCACAGAAGACTTGCATTGGGTTCAATTTCATTCATATCTGATGCCAAGGAATTTCTTTCCAGCATACATTTTAGCTCATTATCCCTTAAGTAGGCAAGTTAATCATCTATACGCAAGTTTAAATGTGTAAAGGATGATGGCATATCATGTCAGTACAGATAGCACACTTACTAAGAGATTGTGGGTTTTTTCAGGAAAAAAGGTTTCATTTTGTGTGTTTTTTGCAGTCAAGGTTCCATTGGATGCCTACATGATGGATTTTGTATTCTCTGAGAAGGAAGATGGTGGAATTTTTGACAATAGAGAAGGCATGGATTATCACATACCAGTGTCTGGAGGAATTGCAAAAGAACCACCGATGCACATTGTGCATATTGCTGTTGAAATGGCCCCAATCGCGAAGGTAATTTTAATGCATAACGTGTATGATACTGTCTTGGTGCTACACTGTCTTGGTGCTACGGGGTTTGAAAGTTACATTATTGTCAAAGAAATAAATTTATTGTTTTTTAAGTATATTAGCTATTATAATTAATTAACATATTTTTTTTACTTGTGACCAACTGTAAGAATAAAATTCAATATGAGGATTGTGGTAAACATAGGAAATATTTATAAGCTAGTAGTGAGAAAAAGTTTAAAGGATAAAATCATATTCACACAATTCAAGGTACTTGTGTAAATAAAATTCTAACCATTACGTATAAGGTGTGAACTATCCATTTCACTTCTAACATCTCCTTTTCCACCTTAACCTAACATCCTTCACGGCTTTCTTGATTTCTCTGTTTTGTCTCAATTACATCTACTCCTGACTTGTTCTCTCTTTTTCTCTCACTGAATATAAGGTCTTTTTAAAACAATCAGGAGCAAATAGTGATATTAATTTTCTAGACTTAATCCAAAGTGTTTGGACTCGAGCCTTTTAACCACATTGGTATCTATTCTGTATCATTAAGACACGGTGAGTTATAGGCTACTAAACCTTTCAATTTTCTTGACACCTCACTCATCAAAACCCCAAATAATTGAAAGAAACGTGTTAAGGTGCTAACATGTAAGGTAGGAAAAGAGCCTCCAAATACCAGAAGCAGATTAATGCGTAGCATAGCTTATAGACACACACACACACAAGCCATAAAAATTGGGTTATGATTTCATATGAAAGGCATACTTTGAGTCATGAGCAACATTTTTCTACTAGTAGAATAGGGGACGGAGTCTTGTTTCCGAGCATAACTTCTCACAACAAGTTATGTGCTTACCCTCATTTGCATTCCGTTGGCTAAATGACACCATTAAGCAACTTGTCTTAAAATAACAAAATAACACACTTCTTCTTCTTCTTCATAATCTTTATTTTTATTTTTTTTATACTTGTACAACTATTCTGTGATAAATCTCTTGCAGGTTGGTGGGCTTGGTGATGTTGTGACTAGTCTCTCCCGTGCAGTTCAAGATTCAAACCACAGTGTGGACATCATTCTTCCAAAGTATGACTGTATGAAGATTAGCCATGTAAGCTCATTGCAGCTTCCACAAATTGAATATTTTGTGTTATTCATCCTTTCGTGTATTTTTATGTCCCACACTTGGTCTTACACCTCTCTGTTGGAGGTCCATTAATAGAGATTGTTGAAGTATTAGTCCTTCATATTATGTTTGGATGATTTAAGTATCAGAATGTTGCAGTTCACTAGCAAGGGTAGGGTTACCCCCCCCCCCCTCCCTCCCCCCCAAAAAAAAACTCTTCCAAATAAAATAATAATTATAGCAATAATGAATTGGCACTTATAAAGCATGCACTACTATTACAAGATCATGTGTCTTTCAATAAGAAAAGTGATTTGTCCTGTAGGAATTAAAATGACACTATCAAACTAAATAGTTGGTTTTGCATCTTGTTTTTCTGTAAAACATGAAGCACTGCTTCTATTAAATCTTTAAACGTGCTCTCTGAAACAGGTGAAAGATTTGCACTACCAGAGAAGCTATTCCTGGGGTGGGACTGAAATAAAAGTATGGTTTGGGAAGGTGGAAGGCCTTTCTGTCTATTTCTTGGAGCCTCAAAATGGGTAACTTTTGTGCTTGACAGTACCCTCAAAGTGTTGCCTGCTTGTACATATAGTTCCACCATAATTATCACTTCATAGAACAAAATGCCTGATAAGGTCTCTTGATGCATTATTTTCTTGCAGAATGTTTTGGGCAGGTTGCGTATATGGCTGCAAGAATGATGGGGAGAGATTTGGTTTCTTTTGCCATGCAGCCCTTGAATTTTTACAACAAAGTGGATTTCATCCTGTAAGTTAAATGATTTGATTCAGCATCAAGCAGTTATTTTGTTAAAATGGTTACTAGTTCTTAGAATATCTCTTTTGCATGGGTGGTAAATTTTACTTAATACATAATGAAGTTATGATTTCATTCATTGACTACACCCTAATAAAGTCCATATATAAACATTGTGATAGGAAAAATACAATTAGTTATGTGTAGAAGAATGGATTTCAGGAAGTTATTCTCCATGACCAACTTTCAAAACCAGCTTTTGCTGCTGGTTGGGCAACTGGTTGCGACAATGATTGTTAATCTATGATATCTATCTGACCAAATCAACCAGCCCCGTCCTTCTGAATATGCTCATTGAATCTATTTCTTTTCTTCCTAAGACATGTGTTAATCAGTGCTTTACACTTCCAGGATATTATCCATTGCCATGATTGGTCTAGTGCTCCAGTTGCATGGTTGTTTAAGGACCATTATATGCATTATGGTCTTAGTAAATCCCGGGTAGTCTTCACCATTCATAATCTTGAATTTGGGGCAAACAACATTGGGAAAGCTATGGCATATTCTGACAAGGCTACAACTGTAAGTAATTGTTGTTCTTTCTTTTGCATTTTCTAGTTTTTCAATCAACTTTTTTTTAATAATATTTTCACTCTTTTATGATTTCTGTAGCGGCACCTGAGAATATATTTTTTTTGTGTTTTTGCAGGTATCTCCCACATATTCAAGGGAGATTTCAGGAAATCCTTTAATTGCTTCTCATCTCCACAAGTTCCATGGCATCCTAAATGGAATTGACCCTGATATATGGGACCCTTATAATGATACATACATTCCTGTAAGTGGGTTACCATATCATTTTGAATTTTTTTGACTGATGGTTCTTGAATTGAGTCCTTAAGTTCTAAACGCTTCTCCATCTTCCATGAATTTGCAACCTACTAATTGGATACATACATCTATGCATTAGAAGTGAAATGAAAGATTGGCCCTGTGAATGCATGGCCATGCGTGGTTGAAGATTGCAATTGGAATCCATTCTGAAATGCAAGTGCCATTATTTGTCTTTAATGCATATGCAAACATTGAGGGTTGTCATTTTGATGGAAACTCTATGCGTACCTTTTTTTATTACTTTTCAAGGTTTAAGATGGTTTATTAGAACGGAGCACTTTTTTGTCTTTAATTGTAATCTTCTTTGGAGATTCAGATTTCTTCCGCCAAGCAATTGTGGCTAATATCTATTATTCCAGGTACCTTATACTTCCGAGAATGTTGTTGAAGGAAAAAGAGCTGCCAAGGAGGCTTTGCAACAAAGGCTTGGTTTGAAAAAGGCTGATCTTCCTCTGGTAGGAATAATTACTCGCTTGACACATCAAAAGGGAATCCATCTCATCAAGCATGCAATTTGGCGCACCTTAGAGCGCGGTGGGCAGGTTCTTTTCTATCCGATTTCCTGTTTCTCAAATTCTCTTCTTATTGTGGATTATTTATCAGCCCATAGGACTGCTTTTATTAATATCTATCTCTGCCAGCTATTTCCCAATCATTAAAGTGCAATGCTAGTAGTAAATGTTTTGGTTCTGTTGACTGATTTAGATACACCAAGACAATAACATGTCTCTTGAATAGTGGCACAGAATTGCATAGTGAAAAACCATTAAATGTGTGCCACTTTTTCACTTTAAATGGGAGCTATTCCTTTGCAGAGTATTGCTTAGTTATTGGATTGTTAACAGTTGAGAATGTGGCCAATTTCTTGTTTGGCAGTGTAGACTCCTTTAATGTTGGACATGATCTCAACACTTGACCCATCACTTATTTAAAGAAAAAAAAGTTACAAGTACTGTAATCTATCTAGGTTTCCTTCCAGCACAGAGCAGCATTGGGAGTGGCCTGAAGCATCCTGACTGCTGTGTAATCTGGCTGATGCATCGCCACCCACCCACCCCCAACTTATCCTGTCTTCTATCTTTCCTTGTGTTTCTGTTATTGTGATTCAGCAATAATATCATCACAGTTATGATCTGAAAGCCAACATAAGAATTATGGAAGTCCATTAGTAGGTCTCAAGTCATCTGCAGGTTTGAACAATGCATATGTTGAAGCATAATAACATCTTACCATTTCTGTGAAATGAAATTTGTGTATAGGTTGTATTGCTTGGTTCAGCTCCAGATCCCCGTGTCCAGAATGATTTTGTGAATTTGGCCAACCACTTGCATTCTAGTCACCATGACCGTGCTCGCCTTTGTTTGACTTATGATGAACCTCTTTCGCACTTGGTATTCTCCTGGAACTTCACATTCAATTTTTATTTCAATGAACTTACCTCTTCCTTTTGCAACTGACCAGGAAAATCTTCTTTTTTGTTTGGTAGATATATGCGGGTGCTGATTTCATTCTAGTCCCATCTATTTTTGAGCCTTGTGGACTGACCCAGCTTACTGCTATGAGATATGGTTCAATAGCTGTTGTTCGAAAAACTGGAGGTGAGTACCTATCTTTCTTTTACGTTGACAAAATATCTCAACTTCTTCTGTTTTTTTTTTTTTCAAAAAAGAAGAAAAATGAACTCCAATGAATTATTCTTTAAATATAAGAAGAATTTCCTTTTTAAACTTTTTCTAGACCCACTTTTGAGGTGTGTATGTTGACCACCAGGTTGTCATTGCACCTACAAAAAAGAGAGAAAACTCTGATGGTGCTTTATATTATTATCACTAGTAACGAGGATGAGGGGTTTGGGTAGGGGAAGTGTTACTAGCTCTTAGATACTTCATACTGTGCTTTTTTGGCATCTGGTAGACTTGAAATTAATTTCTACTTTCTTAGTCAAATGTCTTGCGACTCTGTGGGGCTTCTTGACAAGATTACTGTTTACAAGTTCTCTAGTGCACTTCTCAAGCTATTACCAGCCATTCAAGTATGCTAAGTAGTCCATTTTCATGCTATTTCTTCTTTAGGGCTTTTCGACACTGTGTTTGATGTTGACCATGACAAAGAAAGAGCCAAAGCACAAGGTCTTGAACCAAATGGATTTAACTTTGATGGAGCTGACCCTGCTGGTGTTGATTATGCTCTAAATAGGTGAGTGGATGTTTATCTTCTTTAGTGAACTGCATGTTTAGACACACGCACACAAGTTATGTCTCCGATGTTTCCCCTTTGGAAAATCTTGAATATGAGGATATCATCGGTGCAATTTAACACCCACAAACTTGAACACACGGTAAACTATCGTTCCCAGTGTCTGCCCTGATATAATCTTAATGTGAAGATGCCATACCATTTAACATATGCTACTGACGTGTAGTGCCTGGAGTACATAAGCAAGCCAATTAGCAATTCTTTTGGTTCTTTTTCCTCATCACGGAAAACTTCTTTTGCCATCTTTTTTTGGTACTAGAACTTTATCTTCATTCTTGAACATGTGAAGAAGAAACAATTAAAGTTTTGATGGGGATGCTGTAAAATGTTAAGATGACACTGATCCCTCTTGCCTGTTATCGCTTGCATATGCAAGCTTGCCTTTTGAATATATTTTGTTCGGTAATATTTATTTTCCAATGAATCTTTCAGGGCAATCTCTGCCTGGTACGACGGTCGGGATTGGTTTAACTCGATGTGTAAAAAGGTGATGGAGCAAGACTGGTCTTGGAATAAGCCTGCTCTCGATTACTTGGAGCTTTACCATTCAGCACGCAAGTGAAAACAAGAAATCAGTAGCCCAAGAGGGCAATATGCAACTCAATCCGGTACCATAGTTTGTACATGTTTAGTGGCACACCTCTGATTTTTTTATCATTCCACAGGGTAATTTCTTGCACATAAGTTGCCCACTCCAAATAATATGCTAGGTCATATCAGTATTCAGTGTTAGAGCTCGAAATGGATCGTCCATTTTTGTGTAGCACAAAACTATAGGCTACACTTTTATGTACCTTTGATCGCTTATATTATCAATCAATATTCATTAGCATTTCCAAAAGGGGCTAATCCTAGAGGTTTATTTTTTCCAAAATTCAGCATGCATCTTGGTTGTGGCTTGCACGAGAGGATAGTGGAGGTCTGTCGTTAACAAACCCTAACCCTTCTGTTGTCACTTGGGTTCGAGTTCCTGACTTGAAATGCCTTTGTTTCTGCATTTAATTACAAGACAATTAACACATCATACAAGTTGTATGATTACTTCTCCTTCACATGAAAAGCGCCAGCTCAACATTTTTTCCAGGAAAGTTCATGTCTTCACTGCGTTTAGGCTGCCACTTTTGATTACAAACTGTGGTGATTGAACGTCACTGTTGACAACTTGAGGGAATTGACTGTAACTTCGTACATACCCTCTCAAGAAGGGCCCCAGTTAGCAAGTACAAGTTTCCATATCAACTAGCCACCGAGGTTGCCATATTAGCCACATAAGTTGCTTCATCCCTGGCTTGGCATTGAAGGGACCAAAGACCGGTGGGGATGATTGCTTAATGACTTTTATGTGGACCCTGAGGTGCAGGGATTTAAGACTATGGTAACCATTATTTTTAAAATATTTATTAAAATAATATTTTTTAAAATTTTATTTTTAATATTACCACAACAAAATAATATTAACTTTAGAATTATAAAACTTCGCCTTTGATTTAGTTGCGATCTGTTGATCTAAAATCTAATCTAGATTTAGTTTCAAAATAAACTAACATGGTTAACCTATGCAGTGTCAAAAACTGGTTTAACTTTTTTAAGAAAAATCAATATTGTTTTGATTTTTTTTAAAAAAAAAACCCATATGGGGTTTGAATCATAAAAACTAAAGCATAACAACTACACGAGGATTGAATCTTAGTAGCAAATGTACAAAGAAAGAGCAAAATCTATCTTAAACCCTAGGGTGGGTCAACCCTCTCAAATTTATTACCACTAGATCTCCACGAACAATTAATCCCCATAAAAAGCAGAAAAGGGGGTTGAGGTGTGGTTCGCTTATCCTATCATCAAGACTTTACTATTAGATCCTTTTTGGATGGTAGGAAATGGATTCTTTTGTATAATGATTCATGAGCTCTTGATAAGTTGATTTGTGTGTTTTTACTTGGATCCCACACAACTATGTATTCAACTCATAATCCCAGTTAGTGAAGCGTGTTATGCCGTGATTCGTTTTTAAAAAAAAAGTCTATTATTTGGTTTTGGTAGTGCCGCCAATCGTGTGGTTGGCCACGTTACCAAACGGGTACTGAGATCTTAAAGTGCTAATTAAGCACTTGTAAATTATACTTGACTATAAAATTCTTCATTAAAAATAAAAACAAAATAATAATAATTGCGGTTGTTCGATTATTTATCGAATTAGCTATGTGAATTGTCCTCCTTCGAGGGCCAGAAAAAAAGAGAAAAAAAAAAAACAATGTAAAGCAGACGTAAGAGTGTTTTTAAAAAGAAAAAAAAAATGTTAAATGATAAAAAATAAAAAAACATGTTAACCCGTGTTATACCATTAAACTCATGACTCGATTCATTTGATTAAAAACAATAAATTTTAAATTTTTTTAAAGCTCGATCCTCAACAAACCAAATATTAAAAGATGAAATTGAGAAACAAAATCTACTATACAAAAAGTTTTAAAAAACAATTGCAGTTATAACCTAGAAAAAGATCTAAGCGTGCTCGAGTTAACTCATCAAAGCTCTAGGTCATGTTATAACCCGTAAAAAGAAAAATTAAGAAAATCATGAAACCTAATTTTTTTTAAAAAAATTGAATTATGAGATGGAAAAAAAAATAGTCCAAAAAAATATTTATATCACCCCTTGTTAGATTATAAAACCTTTGCCCCGAGCTTTGATTGGAATCACCAAATATGAAAAAACTACAAAAATCAATTCTCAACTAATTAATTATTGAATGATGAAATTTTTTAAAAAAATCAATAACTCAAAATGATCCCAAAGAAAAAAAGTAACTAAAAGGGAAAAAAAAAGTTGGGAGGGGGGTACTTAGGATAATCCGCAAAACTTATAGACTATATTATGAGATCGGGATAACCCTATAAAAAGATAAACAAAGAAAATCATGAAGTCTATTTTTTTATATATAAAAAAATCAACGTCGAGTAATGAAATTGAAAGAGAAAATAAGTCCATAAAAAAAAAGATAGGAACCCATATTTGCTCATAAAACTCGTAACCTGAACCATTTGATTAAAAGCATCAAAATTGAAAAAATCGTGAATCCCAAACCTTAAAAGAATGAGGATGAAATTGAAAACAAATTCAATCATAATAAAAATAGTAATTAAAAGAACGAGGGTAAACCTTGAAAAAAAAACAAATGAGAGAGTGGATAATCTTGGATTGAAGGGATAAATTGAAAATAAAAATCAATTTTATGAAAGAACTAAAAGAAGAAAACACCCAAAAAAAAATAAGGACTAATTTTTTTAAAAAAAATAACAAACTAAATATTTTAAATAAAGGATGGAATTGAAAACAATTGAAAGTATATAAAAGAGATAAGAGGAAAATGAAAAAAAAAAAACTAGGATCAAATTTGAAAAAATAAAAAAATTAAATTGAATAATGAAATTGAAAAGCAAAACAAAAATTTACAAAAGGTCAAGAGCAAAAATAACAAATCAAAAGAATGAAGGCATGGCAAAATATAATTTTTCATCACCGTATGACACTACATGCACCATTGAAGCATGACGGAACCCTTCCACGTGCTTTCACGTGACTAACACGCGTCTGATAGATTTTAAAATTTAATAATTTTTAATTAATGCAAAATACTAATTTACTTATCTACTAATCTGCTTATAACATAAAAAACCAACATGAAAATCTGAAAATGACCCCAAGAAAGCCTAATTATTTTTTATTTCAAGGGTAAGATAATAATTCAACTGTGCAAAAGAATTTGAAACCTAAAAAAAAACCTTAGCAACCAATTATCTAATTTTTGTTTTTAAAAGCAATGAAGGTATTTCATTAATTGTTCTAAAAAAAAGTGTTTTGGCTTTTTTACCCCTATTGAAAATAAAAATGACAAATGAATTACATGGAAAAGTCTATTTTACCCTTAATTTTAATTTTAATTTTTTAGACTGATTTGATGAAGGATAAAATTATCAATTCACTATTACAATCCATAATAATAAATGTCTAATTCTATATTATTTTTCTCACACCATGTATATTTTGTTAATAGTGTTAAGATATGGAATCTTATATTTTAGTTTCTTAGTTTAATTTTCATTGTATGTTTTAAGAAATTTTTATATTAACATGTAAAACTGTTTTATTCTTTACTATTTTATACTTTAATTGATTCTTGATTTAGATATAGAAGAATTCCTCGATTTCAATTCAATTCAATGCAATGAATTTTTTATTTTTATATTAAAAAATAACTGGTTTTTTTTTCTGTTCTTGCAGAAATGATGAGAATCATTTTTATATTATAAATGATTCTAAGATCAAACCAACAATTGATATTATCAAATATATTCCAGGATGTTATCATTTTTAATGTTTGACTTACATCATGCATTAATGTTCTTTATTCAAAAAGGAAATTTTCTGTGTAACTATTTAAAAAATAATAACAAATTGAGTTTTTAACTAGTTCAACTTTCAATTTCGAATTATTCTTTTTCCAAAATCCAAGTTCAACCCTACTTTATAATTGAAAATCATGTGATTTTCAAATTTAATTCCACCTAAATTATAAAGTAGGGCTGAACTTCAACCTTATAAGCTCTTTATTTAAAAAAAAAAAAACCTTGGCAACTCACTCGCTATTATCATAGGCTAAGGCTAATGCACTGTTTATGATGGAGATATGGATTGCTCAAGATTTAATTAATGTTCTAATATGTGTATAATGCAATCACTAGACAGAATTAGTGGGATGATCTCTTATTGCTTAATGATCGATTAATAGCAGCTAAAACTTAAATTTAGGCTCTATATTATTAGGAATGAAGTTAATTACTCCATAGCAATGTTTCATTTAATGATAATATAAACTATTAATTTAATCTTCTAATTCTCCATGTTTCTTCATAAGGTAAATTTTATAATGCTACTATGTATTATTTAATCTTTTTTAGCTTGAAAATTTTTAATCATATCCTTTACGGGTTTGTTTGCTATTTACATTATCATTTTGGGTTTATTTTCGATAAGAGAGTATGAAAAAAGGTTTTTTTTTTTTGAATATATGATTAAAAATTTATGATTTTATCTTCAACCTGATTATGTTGTTAGAAACTAAATCTTGAACTAAGAAAAAGAGAGGTGAAGATACTCTTATAGTTAAAAAATAATAATAATAATAATATAGCTAAAACATTATTTAAAAAAAAAAAACAATTCTTCACATAAAGATAGATTTTAGACTTTATATAATTATCTCAACAATTTTATATATATGGAGAGATGACAACGTGATTGGCTACATTAACCATTTGCAATTATAGTCAAATATATTTAAAAAA
>Ga0325402_1002365_pt1 | contig 16494 bp, 4 predicted proteins | sample PopdelMetagenome_22_FD_207212 | JGI IMG/M metagenome (GOLD analysis project Ga0325402, IMG submission 207212) | Populus deltoides microbial communities from Bellville, Georgia, United States - Xylem-PdKOR-R3 | ecosystem: Host-associated > Plants > Phyllosphere > Stem > Wood/Secondary xylem... | reverse complement strand
TATAAATGGTATGCTTTAAGATCTTATTAAATAGAGGCTTAATCTTGTTATAAAAAAACTAACTTGAAAATATCCTTAATATTAAACTATAAAAATCATAACAGACCACACACCCATTAGGTGTATGACTAATTGATTTTATTCTGAAAATCGGTAAATAAACTTAATTTGTCATATCATCTATAGACTAAGCGAATAAACGAAGGACACCAAGATAAAATATAGTATTCCATATGATTAAAAAATGTTAAAAAATTCTCTCAACTACATGAAAAAAATAAAAAAAATAAATTTGAAAAATATTATATAAAGAATTTAAAATTAAAAGATTATGAAAACATAAATTTTATTCTCATTTAATATTTAAATTAATGAGTAAAATATATAAAAAAATTCAGCATATCAAACTTATACATAATTAACCTTAAAATAATTGATAATATCATCTTTCTTAACCTTCTTAAGCACAACAACATAATTTCTTTTTAACAGCACATTTTGCCTAAAGCCTCCAATCACCTTAAACTAATTATGATTTATTTGTTTAAAAGTATGGATAACATGTCATTTGCTTTTTTATTTTTGAAAATAAAATGTAGACGACATGTCATCACTTGTGACAAATGATACGTAGTTTTCTTGTCAATATTGTGACCACTATAGAGATGTCTAGAAAATTATATAGAGATATTTTAACCTCAAAATTCATTTTCAACCTAAAAAAAAGATAAGAAACACCCTAAAAATTTCAATAAATCAATTTTTCAACTCAAACTACCTTTAAATAGATTAAAAATTGCAAAATTAAACCAAAAAAAGTTCTTTCTTAACCTTGATCTATTTTTTTGGCAAGATAAATGTTAAAAAATACCTCAAAAAAATTCCTCTCATAAAATGAAACTCGTTCACAGTAGGATCAACTTTTTTTTATTGCTAGAATGTAGTCATTCAATAACTTTCTTTCCCTTTCATATTTTTTCAGTGAATTTCGCCCTCATCTCTCTAACCTAATGATCAAAAAAGAACAAAATAAAGGGCAGGACAAAAATAACAATGCTAAAAACAAAAGGGACCGTAAAAGAAAAAAAAGATGGACAAAAAAGTACTTTTTTGTATGAATGTGAAATTGGCCATGCAATTTTCTTCTGTTTTCCAGTTTGATCCTCCTTTTAATTATGTTTTTTTTTCCAACAATGTCAAACTATATCTCATTAAATTGGCTTCCAATCAAGTTTAAAAATTTATCAAAAAGCTTTAAATCATTAAAAAATATAAAGATAAGAGACTACTAATTGACAAAACACCCAAGATAGCCCACAAAAAGATGTAATAAAAAAAATTTGATGACCAAAATAAAAATAATTGGCACTAATGTAATCCACAATGAAAGCTGAAAGGCTGATAAACAATAAACACGTACTATTGAAAAACCCTAGCTTTTTTAGTTTTCTTTGTAATTGTAATTATAATTGTAATGAAATATACTCATAGGCAATATTTTGAATACATATAAACTAATGATGAAATTAATTTGAATTATGAACATTGGAAATTAATCATATTTAATCAAAAGGAGAATGACTTATAGATAAATAGATAATTTTGAAACTTCATAGCATAATTGTTATGTCATTTCTGGTTAAGCGGGTTGATTTAGAAAAGGTTAGATACAGAACCTGATCTGGGCTAGGTTTTTAGTTGAATCAAATAAAACATCAACTCACTAAAACTTGGTTAAGCTCCTAGATTTTTAGCGATCCAATTGACATGATGAAACTAAGTCGAGTCAACATTAAATGATTTTTTAAAAGAATGAGATGACATCATTTTAATAAATTGGTTGACTTAAGTTGACTCGGTAACCAACGAGTTTGCTTAATGACTAAAGTTTTTTTTCTTCTGGATTGGTCACCGAATGAGGTATGACAACTATGCTAAAACATAGAAACAAACCAATCTTTGCACCAAATCACTTTATGGAATTAAATTTGGTAAATAATGATATTCTAAAATCCAGTATATTCAATGAACGAGTTATTTGGTGTTTGGATAGTGGTTGGTCAACATGTTCATTTACTTAGTTGTCTTCTCCTTAGCTTAGGAAGTATTGAAATACTGGTAAAAGCCTTAATACCTACAAAAGCAGTTCCTATCTATATAACTTAAAGATGGAGTGATAAAGTTAGTAACTTTAAAGGGGAAAGACAATAAATGAAAGAAAGAGCCTTAAATTCCAAGAATAAAAGTGTTTGTTATTTTTTGGGTGTGATTAATGCTCTAAAATATACATGTAAACACCAAAAAAAAAAGAGCTAAGCTAAAACAACTCCATCGTCACTGCCGATTTCTGGATCGGCAGCAACAAAGCTTTTGGCTGCCGATTTCTGAATCGATAGCGGCATAGTTTGGGACTGCCGATTTCTGAATCAACAGTGACGTAATTTTTCTGCTGATTTCTGGATCAGCAGCAACACAGTTCTTGCTGTCAATTTCTCGGCAACGACACAGTATTTGGCTGTTGATTTCAGAATCAGCAGCAGCACAGCTTTTGGCTGTCGATTTTTGAATCGGCAGCGACGCAGTTTTGCTGCTGATTTCTGAATCGGCAGCAGCACAGTACTTAGCTATCGATTTTAGAATAGGCACCAACAAAGTTTTAAGTTGCCGATTTCAGAATTGGCAACGACACAGTTTTTGACTGCCGATATTTGAATTGACAGCGGCGCAGCTCTGGCTGCCAATTTTTGAATCGACAAAAACGCAGTCTATGGCTGCTGATTTCTAAATTGGCAGCGACACTATCAAACCTAGCAAAAAATTATTTTTGGACCAGCCTATCCTAGGAGAGAATGAAAATAAAAACCAACCCAAAGATAACCCAAAAAAGGGATAAGGACAACCTTGGTCCAACGTTCAAACACCCCTTTGTATTTAAGAGGGGTATAAATGCAGCAAGGAGAGAGAAAGGGGCACTCTTTCCAAAATGGGTTGCATGCTCTTGCCTTCTTCCTCTCTCCAAAAATCTGCCTGCAACAACTGCATACCTAATTGCAAGCACCAGCTTTGAATGTTAGAGAAGAAGGGTGACCAATGGAAAGATAGAAGTGGTTGAAGCTATGTAAGGAGAAGGAGTCTAGGCCCCTTCCTCATAACCGGCCAGCAGTTGTGACTGCAACAACAGCCACCCTCTCCAAGGAGAAGACCCACTTACACTAGCTGCATGTCCCCTGTCTTTAGTGTTTGAAGAAGAAGAAAGCTAGGGAGTTACGTTGATGACTGAAACCATGAGAGGAGAGGGAGTGTGACAGACTCGTTGTACAGTAGAGATGGAAGAGATGGAAAAACTGAGATTGAGGAAAGACCATGTCACCAAAACTTGCTCTAAAGTTGTAAAAAATGTGAGGTAAGAGAAGTAGTTTTCCTTGGCTGGTTGCTGCCTCACGATTTCAGAACAAGGAGGGGATGAAAACCCCAAAGTAGAAGGTTTAGTGTTCATGCACTTATAGTTTTAGAAATAATTAAATGGAAGATCTAAGGGGAATGAGATAAAGAAATGCAGAAATTATGATCTTGTTGAACCCTTAAGGACATAATTGAACAAACACAGAATGTATGATGGTGTTATTATCTTGATTCTTGCATATATAATAGAAGAACTTGTGTTAGAAAGGGTTATGTACAAAATTATGCAGTCATTAGGACCTTAGACCCTGCTAAAACCAAAACTAGAACTATGTTGGTGTTAATATCATAAATTTCTGTTTGTGTTTGATGAAATTGTATAATAATATGTTAAGATGATTTTATGTGCAAAGTTAGGTTGTATGCAGCGAATTAGTTTCGCTGCCGAATTAAGTGGTCTGCAGCGAATTAGTTTCGTTGTCGATTTGTGTTATCTGCAGCAAAGGAATTTTCGTTGTTGAATTGTGTTGTTAGCAATGAATTAGTTTCGTTGCTAAATGTTGTTGCCTGCAGCGAATCAGTTTCGTTGTCGAATCGTGTTGTTTGCAGCGAATCAGCATTCGCTGCTGAAATTGCATTGTCCTGTAGCGAATTTGTGATTCGCTGCCGAAATTGAGTTGCTTGCAATGAATTAACATTCACTGCCGAATTATGTGTTTTGTAGCAAATTTGGGATTTGCTGCCGAAGTTGTATGGTTTGCAGCGAATTTCTGCCAAAAGTGAGTTGTTTACATCGAATTAACATTCGCTGTCGAATTGTGTGTTCTGGAACGAATTTGGGATTCATTTATGAAATTGAGTTGTTTGCCGCGAATTAACATTCACTTCCAAATTTTATGTTCTACAGCGAATTTGAGATTCACTGTCGAAGTTGAATTGTCTGCAGTGAATTTGAAATTTATTGTCGAAGTTGAGTTGTTTGCAACGAATTAACAGTCGGTGCCGAATTGTGTGTTTTGCAACGAATTTAGGATTCGTTATCGAAGTTGTATGGTCTGCAGCGAAAAATTGAATTGTTTGCAGCGAATTAACATTCGCTGTCGAATTGTGTGTTCTACAGCGAATTTGGGATTCACTACCGAAGTTGAATTGCCTGCAGTGAATTTCAAATTCGATGCCGAAGTTGAGTTGTTTGCAGCGAATTAACATTCGTTGCTCAATTATGTGTCCTACATCGAATTTGGGTTTGCTGCTGAAGTTCTATGGTCTGCACCGAGTTTAAAATTCGCTGCTGAAATTGAGTTGTTTGCAGCGAATTAACATTCGCTATCGAATTATGTGTTCTACAGTGAAATTGTGATTCATTGTCGAAGTTGTATTGTCTGCAGCGAATTTGTGACTTGCTACCGGAATTGAGTTGTCTGCAGGGAATTAGCATTCACTGTCGAAAACATGTTGATTACAGCGAAGTAGCATTCATTGCCGAAATTGTGGCGCCAACAGCGAAACAGTTTTTGCTGCCAAAATGGTAGCTTTCAGCGAACCAGTTTTCGCTGCTGAATTGCGCAGCTTACAACAAACCAATTTTCACTGTTGAACTGTGTGACTTGCAGTGAGTCAGTTTTTGCTACTGATTTCTACAATAGGCCTCCTGGGTAGAAAGGACTCAAATGCTTGTAACAATTTCATTGTATGATGGTGTAATATGTGGAACACTTGAATATGAACATATAGAGTCTTGAAATAAGTATGGTGATGAATGTGATTTAAGGATGCAAATGTACTGAATTGTGGCATTGATGTCTTAGGTGATGTGACCAGGATCGGACCATCGCCAAGACAAGGACAAACCGTAGGTGCAACAGGTAGATGTTTTCCACCATCTTCTCGTATAATGTTTATGTTTTGAAATGATTTACTTATGATGATATATTATTGAATCCTTGATGAATGATGAAACAACAATGAAATGTCTGATTGAATTCTTGATGATTGTCGGAATGACTATAAAATGTTGATCGAGTTCTTGATGAATTTGAGACGATGATGAAAATGTTAATGTTCTGAAATGACCCGTTTGAGGTGCGATGAATATTAAACTGACTATGAGATGGTGATTGGGCTATTATGAATTTGGGCTGCTGACGAATGGTTGTATGAGTATTACAAAGGATCTACCGTCATATTTTATTGAATGTAATTGTGACGAATGGTTGTATGAGTATTACAAAGGATCTACCGTCATATTTTATTGAATGTAATTGTGACGAATGGTTGTATGGGTATTACGACGGATCTACCGTCGTATTATATTGAATGTAATTATGACGAATGGTTATATGAGTATTACGAAGGATCTACTATTGTATTATACTGAATGTTAATTATCATGAATGGTTGTATGAGTATTACGAGGGATCTATTGTTGTATTCTTTTGATCATTAACTATCATGAATGGTTGGATGAGTAATACAAAAGGTGTACTGTTGTGTTATTCTAAATGTTAAACTATTATGGAATGTTTGTTTATGTATTATAAAGGATCTATTATCATGTTTACTGAATGTTAAACTATCACGGGTCGTTTGTATGAGTATCATGAAGGGTCTACTATTATGTTACAGTGAATGTCAAATTGTTATGAATGTTTGAATGAGCAATTCAAAGGATATTACCATGTTATAGTGATCTCATAAACTTCCTTTGAAACGTTGGATTGGTTAATGATTAGCTTCGGCTAATGGCATTTGAATGGATGATCGGGATAAATGTTTGATTAGCTTTAGTTAATGGCATCCTAAGTGGATGACCAGGATAAATGATGATTAGCTTTGGCTAATGGCATCCGAATGGATGGTCGGGATAAATGTTTGATTAGCTTTGACTAATGACACTTGAATGGATGACCGAGATCATTGATTGATTAGTTTTGGCTAATGCCATCCTAAGTGGACGACCGGGATAAATGATGATTAGCTTCGGCTAATGGCATCCAAGATGGATGACTGGGTTGTGATTGTTGATCAGTTTCAGCTAATGGCATCCTAAGTGGATGACCATGATAAATGTTGATTAGCTTCGGCTAATGGCATCCGAGATGGATGACTAGGACAATTAATTGATTAACTGCGGCTAATGGCATCCTAAGTGGATGACCGGGTAAATGTTGATTAGCTTCGGCTAATGGCATCCAAAATGGATGACCGAGACAATTAATTGATTAGCTTCAGCTAATGGCATCCTAAGTGGATGACCGAGATAAATGATGATTAGCTTTGGCTAATGGAATCCAAATGGATGACCGGGACAAATGTTTGATTAGCTTCGGCTAATAGCATCCGAATGGATGACTGAGACAATTGATTAATTAGTTTAACTAACGACATCCTAAGTGGATGGTCGGGATAAATGATGATTAGCTTTGGCTAATGGCATCTGAGATGGATGACTAGGTTGTGATTGTTGATCAGTTTCAGGTAATGGTGTTCGAGATGGATAACTGGGACAAATGTTTAATCAACTGTGACTAATGGCATCCGAAACGGATGACCGAGTTGTGATTGATGATTAGCTTCGGCTAATGGCATCCATGATGGATGATCGGGTCGTGTTTGATGATTTGCTTTGGCTAATGGCATCCATGATGGATGATCGGGTCGTGTTTGATGATTTGCTTTGGCTAATGGCATCCATGGTGGATGGTTGAATTGATTATAAAAAAATTAGCTTTGGTTAATGGTATCTATAAGAATGACGAGGTTGATTTCGTGATTAGTTTTTGTTAATAGCATCTAAGACGGATGACCGAATTTAAATGTTGCAATTAGATACGGCTATAAGTATCCAAGGTGGATGATCGAGTTAAGGTGAAGTATTTAACCCCGATCGATGTTAAACTTCAGCCCTACAACCCCATGGAGAGGTTGGGGTGTATGAGTGAGAAAAGTACAGTTAACAAAATAGTAAGAGATGTATAATGTATATAAGAAGTATAAGAAGGAATCTTCACATTCTAAGTTAATAACGAAAAGCAATGACAATGTACTTCTAGATGTTTATTATTATGTTAGATTATTTACAATTCTTATACCCATGTTGTTTTGTAACAGGGACATCACACAATCAAGGTGCATATGAAATCCTGTTCCACAGGTTCATATATTTTGAAAGTGCTATGTAATAGTATGACTTAGCTATTATGTTGAATATTTGCCATTCAACACTTTTGCAAGGACTTGTAATAGAAATTGTAATGGAGCACGGATGGGGATGTACGAACATGTAGTCACGATGCTATGAATACATTTATGTGGTAATTCCTTTTATGGGGATGTTATATTGTTAAATCACATGAGGATTGTTTGAAAGAAAGTACTAGTTGTGTAAGATTGTCGATTATAAACTTGTGTTTATAACGAGATTGGAACAGGAATGCAAACACACAGGTATGCCAATATGACGTAATGTAAATATATGAATATGAAAATATAATATTATGGACATGTGTATTGAGTATCTATTGTATGAGAATGTTGTTTTACGAGAACCATATCCCTATGAAGCCATGATAAGGAAGGAACATAATTACTAATTCATAAAATGTCATTGCGAGAAATATAAAAAAAAAATCCATCGATTTTGGCTTTAAAAAATTCAAGTCGTTACAATACAAGCTTTTTAGAGTAAGAAAAGTTTGGAATCTTTTACCTGGGTGGTTTAAAGGGTATTTATACTCCTTGAACCTTATCATTTTGATAGAGTCAGGAGGGCTTGAAGAGTTATTTCCACTTGGTGACATTGAGAGATAAAGATCTCTTACACATCATTAATGAAAGTTAAATATCCCTTACACGTTATTAACGAGATGGAAAATATGGTAGGCCTTTTGAGAGACCTTTTATACATATATAGATGTAGGGAGATTATTATCTCTAACACGAGTAGATCATATCATTAATATAAAAATAGAGTTCCATAGTCTTGGATTTCTAAGACCAATTGGACATGGCATGTAGCTAAACTTAGATGAGATAGGCCTGATAGCTCTTTAAACCCATAGTCCTTAGGCTCAGCTCATGACTGAACCTAATTGCACTTGATCTAGTGCTTTGTTAGACCCACATTGCCTTGGATTCACCTCTAGAGAACACCTAAGTATGTTGAATCTGGTACCTTGCCAGGCCCATGTTATATTTGGTCTGACACTTGTTAGGCTCACGTTGCCTTAGGTTCACCTCTAATGTGGAACAAAGTATATTGGATATGACATCTTGCCACACCCACATCACCTTGGGTTAACCTCTAGAGTGGAACCAAGTATATTGGATTTGACATTTTCCGAGACCTATATTTCCTTAGGTTCACCTCATGAGTGAACCCAAGTATATTGGGTCCGGCACGTTACTAAACCCGCATTGTCTTTGTTATATCGCAAGGATGAATCCAAATATATTGGGTCTGGCACGTGAGGAGAAAAAGGGTTTTTCCCATGGATGTCTTTTGAGTTGTTCTCTAGGCCCATAAGATTTCATTTAGCAGCTTTGCCTATTTTGACTTGGCTTTTTTGTCTACCTATTGTGTTATGGCTTTTTATCTCTTACCCTTAAAGGTCCTCTTTTTTCTTGCGGACTAGATGAGTAGTTGGATCCACCTTCAACTTGTGAGTGGTAACTTTAGGGTTGATTCCTGGTATGCCTGAGGTGTTTGTTGCAAAACTGGACTTTTAGATGTGCAAGAGCTTTCTCAGTGTTTGCTATTGCGTTGGTGTCAGGGTAGAGCCTACTTTTATGATAGTCTTTTGTATCATGTCCTTTGTTTTTATGGAAAAAAAATGTATCTTTTAGACGAGCGGGTGCTGAGAAAAGACTTCATGAGTGAAAGATAGTGACAAACTCCTTGCCTTGGATTATCGCAAAGACTTCAGCGAGGGCAGTGTTTAGTGGAGGAGTGCATTTCAAGGTAGCTTAGGCTTTCCCTGATTGGTCTCTTTTAACCTTTCCTAGGGTTATTGTCCCTCCTAAGAGGGTGATCTCGCTTTAATGACCTCTTAGACTATTTATCTCTAAAGAAGCAGGGAAGACCATGATGCAACACACTTACCTCTTGTACTCGAATATGGTTCTCCATGACTTGCTTCACTTTTAACAACCTTATGTCTAGTAGGGCTTACAACTCCTTCTATAGAGTTTTTTCCTTCCCTCCATTGATAAAGCCTTCATAGGCTATATATTCTATCAATTTTTTAACCTTAATGATCTCCTCATTAAACCGTTTCAAATATGCTCGTGTAGACTCATCATATGCTTGAGTAATTCTAAAAAGTTTAGTGGAACTTATTCTGGTTGGGATACTTATACTGAAATGTGTCACTAGCTTGGCACAAAGGTCATTGAAACTCGTGACTAGACCTGACTCTAGATTATTATACCATACTCGTACTGAACCCTTGAAGGTTATTAGGAGGATTTTACATATGGCATGGTTGTCCTGAATGACCAATTATAGACTACTTTATATATTTTGTACATGCTCCCCGAGGTTTGTAAGCTAGTTATAATTATTTAGAGTCATCTTCATATCAATATAGTCCCTAGGTATGTGAGTGTTTAACACCCATCTAAATAGATGAGAGTCTTTAATCTAATGGGAGGTGTTTAACACCCATCTTTTTGCATAGATGAGTGTTTAACACTCCTATTCTTATAGGGTTCTAAGAAGATTGAGGTTTCTAGTGTGGAATGACGTGATTCATAGATGGCCTCCTTCTCATGTTGGTTAGATAGATGTCTAGAGTATCCACTACATGCTCAGCCATCATGAGGACACATATGTTTTTTAGAATGGTTGGATAAACCCTGAGGTTGAAAACCCCCCATAAACTCTTTCTGGCCCTCTTCTTCTGGGTACAACCTATTATTATGGAGGTTGTAAGGAGGATGCAACGACTTGTTGAGATGGCACTGGGATCTATTGTGTATTTTCTCTTGCTTGCTGATTTGCCAACACTACTTTGGTAAGGTGTCACACTTAATTAATAAGTTATTGAAGGATTGGCCGTACAAGAGTATTTGTTGTGGCAGGGAGATCAGTAACTCCTTCTATTCCAGGATTGTCCTGATTATCTGCCAATAATGATGATGAGTAGTGTCACACCCGGACATCGTGGCGAGCGATTAAAAAAATAATCTCGACTGGAAAAGAAACAAATATCTGGCATCTTGTTCTTTTAGGGGAAAAGGTCTTGTTTAAGGAGTCGCCACCTAGTATTATGGTTAATATGAACCCTAACTGGTCAATATAGATTCTATGGTACGAGACTAGTTACGCAAAAAGGAAGATGTTATCACCCCTTAAACATCCTTCCTAAAGTAGGCTGCATTGCTGGTTTTGTCGAAAATTGCTAAGAATTTGTTCTCATTTTTCTCATTTTTATTCTTCCTTTCATGTTGCTGACTCTAGCGTCAGTGAAGAATTCTTACTACTATTTCCAACTCTGGCGTTGGTAAATATCACACAAATCCAAAAAATACGATACTCCTGACTCTTGCGTCAGTGAATATTTTCGCAAAAAATGAATTTGAAGAAGAAATTTTCTATGTCATTTTTTCTTGTTTATCCTTTATTATTATTTGCTCTTTTTAGATGGAAGTAAAAAAAATATTGCACGACATATTTGCATTTAACAGTAATAGTTCACAGATTGAGCACATCTACAAAAAATACAAACACAAAGAAAAAAAATAAAACAAAGTGCGAGGGGCCCACAAATAAATCAACGAAGGCCTTAAATATTTTTGGAATTTTCTGTTATCGAAAAAGGGTTTGTTTGGTTAAATGTCAAATTAGAATGGGCATAAAAATTATGGCCAAGGCATAAGGGTGTGTTTTGCCAAGCACACCCTTAGCAAACACAATTTGAGTGGGCTAGGCCTAAAGCCCAGACCCGGCCAACTCTTTTTTTTTTTCTTTTTGGGGCTGGATCTCGCCCAGCCATGCGTGAAAGGTTCACGCATGCATGCAATAGTAACCAATTAATTATTTTACAAAGGAAGGAAGGGAACTTACCTAGGCGTGCGACTGTTGGAGGCGAAGTCGAGGGAGACTGGGCTTAAAAAAAGGGGTTGAGGGGGGCGGTGGCTAGTATAGGGTTTGCCGCCCCTTTTTTTTTTATGTTTCTCTCTTTTAGGGTTTCTGGTAATGGCCTCCTTTTGGGGTCTCTTCTTTTAGGGTTTCTTTCTAATCGTCCTCATTTGCATCACTGAGGTCTGTATTTATAGTGTCAGAGTCCCTTCGCGTGTGAGAAACAATGTTTCAATCAAACTCATTCTCTTTTTTGAAGTTTGAATTTGATTAAAAATCAAATTTGAAAGCGGATAACTATCATTATCTTGAAGATAATGATAGAATGACAAAAGTACATTATAGTCCCTAATTTTCACACAAGTTGACAAATCACACTTTTCATCGAAATAAATCTCTAATATTTTAATTTTACATTTTAAACCCTGTAAAATTATATTAAAAAGCCAATGGGCCAAAATTGAGTTACAACAAGTGGGGAAATCAATAAACCAATAGAGTTATCAATGACTTTTTGGAAGTTTATCATAGACAACGCCACTGATGATGTCCCAAGATCCACTATGTTCAAGAAACATGTTATTTGATGTTCGGATAGTGGTTAATCAACATGTTCATATACTTCTCTTCTTCTTAGCTTAGGAAGTAGTAAATTATTGGTAAAAGCCTTAGTATCTGTTGTTGCACGTGTGCGGCATTGCAATGATCATCCTCCTGGAATAAAATAATTGGGAATGATGTGGAAGGAAAGGACATGAAATTCTTGTCTTTTATGAGTAAAAAAAGGAAATGTGAGTTTCCATATAATATTTTGGTCCCTAGGAATCCTAATTAGTCTCAAAGTCTGGGAAATGAGACTGCTTGAATAAAGGAAACGAATTAGCACCACTAATACACCTTACCTGAGGTAAACTGCATTGTTTATTTGTCTGATATAAACAAAGAAAAAGTTTTATTTTTTAACCATTGGTTTGTTTAAGGTTGAAGAAAAGTTCTCCTTAGTAAGAAGGTCATTATTTTATTAGGCTAAAAACCTATTCGTTCTACTGCCAATATAAAAATAAATTGTATTCTTATTTAATATCATGAATATGTCTTACATATAAATTCATAATCTCATATATTAAAAATAATAATTTGTTTTGGTATTTTTAAAATGTAAGCCAAATTCTTTGGAATTTTACAAACTTGTAGTAAAATCCATGCAAAAGTATTTTAGATTTTTAAAATAAATGCTCAAACTATTTTTTAGGATTGTTGGTCATATGTAATTAAAACATTTTGTTAATTAATTTTTTTATCCCTTTCCTCTTTTTTTTTATCATTCATATAACACAAAATAAAACGTAATAAAAAGAAAAAACACACACATTTTTTTTTAACTATATTTTACTCACATACCCCACAATTACATGTTTACAACTAATAAAAATCCAAGATTAAAAAAAAAATCAAACACACTAAAAATTTAAAATTTACAAAATGGTCCTTTCAAAGGCTGGAAATAGGTTGGAGAGACTGCTGGGAACTTAGGAAGCACATTGAGAAACTCTAGGGCTAGAAGAACAGCGGCAGAACAGTGGTGCGCATATGCTTCATACGCCATTGCTATTGATGGCGCATGAACCCACGAGCTATTATCAGTGAAGCGAAAAATGGGTGGATCGAACAGATCACCTCTTCCACTTTACATCTGTATCGGCAATGTCATACACCATCACCTGTAAAGTAAAGAAAAACACACAAACAATTGGTTTTATTTTTTTCTTTTTCATAAATCTGTTTCACAGGTTAGTTTTATCAATTTTTATTCCCTTTTCTGATTGCTTTAACTATAAACAGTGGGAAAGAGGTATGGTAGAGGTCGGCGTTGTGGGTAAGGATTGGTCGTTGGTCCTCAGTTGGGTTGGAGAGGAAAAGATTGTTGCTACAGAGGTGGTCTTGTTATTGGTGTAGGTCTGTCATTACTAACGATAGATGTGAGGAGAAAGATGAAGCTTAGCTAGGGAGATTGAGTCTCAGGTAGTGAGAAGCTGAATATGGTAGAGAAAAAGAAGGATGAAAAGCCTTGTACAACTGTGTTTATAGGAGATAATGATGGGTCTTTGGTCTATCAGTATTTGGCTCTTCTTAGTGGAGGTTGTCATTGAAGTTCTTCACTAGTGTTGATGAAGGGATATTAGCTGCTTATAGAGAAAGGCTTGATCGATAAAGGCCATTAGTGTTTTGAATGGCCTTTCATGTATACTTCTTCTCTTACAGTAACGGTAAGGGAAATAAGAGGTTGATGTTCGGTGATTGGTGGTTGGTGGTTGACGGTTAGGGTTTTAAGTATATTAGGTATAAGGTTTTTTTGTGTATATATTTTGGGAGAGAGTATGTGAGCTGAAGAGTTTTTTTTGTTTTGTTTTTCTTCGTAATAGCCTCCTCCCCCTTTTTGTTTGTATTAGATAAACACCTTCTTATAGGTGAAAACTTTTATCTTCTTTTCTAATTGCTTAGTCTAACAAGCAACCTAAATTCACTTTAGTTCCTTGGTTTCTTCCTTTTCATTTTGGTACCTTTGTCCAAATATGTTTTATTTTTTGTATTTTGTTTTTTTAAAAGGCAACATTAACACCAACTCAATGTGAAAAATCAACAATTTTAAAAATAACATGTTAAAAGTTGAACTCACTGAAAAGAAATTTGAAATTTGAATTCTTTTGAGACAACGTTGAAACTAACGCAAATACATCAAGAATATATTTTTTATTTTTTATTGGTTGAAAATATTTAGAAAAACAGGGGGTCAAAATTGGGTTACAACACCTGCAAAAACAGTCTTTATCGGTGAGACTTAAAGACTTTCCCATGATAAAGTTAATAACTTTAAAGGGGAAAGGCAATAAATGAAAGAAAATGCCTTAAATTCCAAGAACAAGAGTATCTGTTCTTGATTTTTGGTGTGATTAATACTCTTTAAATATACAAGCTTTTTATAGTAAGAAAAGTTTTGAACCCTTTACCTGGATGGTTCAATATTTATACACCTTGAACCTTGTTTTTTTTGATAAAGTTAGGAGGGCTTGAAGAGTCATTTTCACTTGGCGACTTTAATGAGGGATACAGATCTCTTAAACATCATTAATGAGAGAAAAATATTCATTACACATTATTAATAATATGAAAAATATAGGAGGCCCTTTAAGAGACGTTTTATACCTCTATAGATGTAGGGAGATGATTATCGCTGACACGAGTAGGTCATGTTATTAATCTAAAAATAGAGCTCCATAATCCTGGATTTCTAAGACCAATTGGACTTGGCATGTAGCCAAACTCATATGAGATGGGTCTAGCAGTTCCTCAGACTCATAGTACCTTAGGCTCAACTAACGGTTGAAACTAATTGCAGTGGATCTAGTGCTTTGCTAGATCCACATTGCCTTGGGTTCACCTCAAGAGTGAAATCATGTATATTGGATCTAACACCTTACTAGACTCACGTTGTCTTAAGTTCACCTCAAGAGTGGACCTAAGTACACCTTCTTAGATCTATGTTACCTTAGGTTCACCTTAAGAGTGAATCCATGTATATTAAGTTCGACACCTTACCAGATCCACATTGTTTTAGGTTCACCTTAAGATTGAATAGAATTATATTGGGTCAGGTACTTTACCAGACCGACATAATTTTGGATTCATCTCAAGGATGAATCCAAGTATATTGTGTCTAGCATTTTAGCAGATACATGTTTTAAGTTCATCTAAAAAATGAACCCAAATATATAAATATAACAGCTTACCAGATCCACATCTAAAAGGGTTAAACTTTAGATAAGGTCTAGCTTTCTTAAAACACAAAAATAATTAATCAGATATACTTACTCATCAGTACAATTATGATGGCCAGCTGGATGTGTGTGAGGTTTCATAGCCTACAAGATCAATATCATTATTTTTGCTGAAAATATATAATTTCAGTCCATCCAAGGTGTAGGCTTCACTGTTCTTTTTGGATTCACCTCAAGAAACTCAAGCCTTTATTATTTGATTTACATTGGTCATTGGTAAAAAAAAGAAAAAAAAAAAGAAATGACACTACTAGAAAATCGATAAACACAAACGGAAATATCGAGGGAATATTTCCGTTGGTAAATTTTCGAGGTATTTTACCGACGGAAATATTCCCTCGGTATATACCGAGGAAATTATAGTGGGAAAAAAATAAAACAAAGCAAAAAAAAATAATGACGTGTCATTTTTACCAACAGAATTACCGACAGAATTTATCTGTCGGCAAACTGTGAACATTGTTCATCATGTCAATTACAAAGGGAATCACTGAAGAAAAATTCCGTCGGTATTTTCCAGAGAGCTTCAGAACTGTTCACTTTTCAATTGCACTGTTAATTGTTGTTTGGCGGTTGAAAAGTCATCGGTGTTATTTGGCGGTTTTCTAAATAAATCAATTAATTTAAAATTTTCATTTAAATATTACCGACGAAATCACCAACTGATTGAAAAATCATTGGTGATTGTTGGTGGTTTTTGAAAACTTTTTATGAAATTGAAAATTTAATTTAAATATTAATATTTAATTATCCATCGGTAATTTCGTCGTTAACGTGCCCCAATAAAAAGCCTGAATCCCCTTATTTCACAAGAGACAGACTAATTTCTTCTTCTTCTTCTTCTTCACTATATGTAAAAAACATCAATATCTATATCTTTTTCTTTTTTTCTATCCTTATCTCCTTCTCTTCTCCTTCATGCTCGGGTATGTCTTCTTCTTCTTTCTTCTTTCTTCTTTTATCCTCTTAGTTTTTTTTAATTAATATGCTTTACGAAATTTTTTTCCTCCTTAGCTTCACTTGTAACTATATTAAGGTAAGATTTTTCTTTTTTCTTCTTTTTTCATGATTTGTTTCACTATATTTGTTTTTTATTTTATTTTTAATTGTTTTTGTTCTTAATAATTGGATAAATGTTGTTGTAAGATTTTTTTTCATATGAGATCAATTTTTAGT
>Ga0325402_1002362_pt1 | contig 16504 bp, 9 predicted proteins | sample PopdelMetagenome_22_FD_207212 | JGI IMG/M metagenome (GOLD analysis project Ga0325402, IMG submission 207212) | Populus deltoides microbial communities from Bellville, Georgia, United States - Xylem-PdKOR-R3 | ecosystem: Host-associated > Plants > Phyllosphere > Stem > Wood/Secondary xylem... | reverse complement strand
TTTTTTTCAATTGCTTGCTTTAGATGGAACCATCCATCAAACTTCATGTACAGGTACTCCTGAGCAAAATGGTGTTGCTGAAAGAAAACATAAGCACATTGTCAAAACTGCAAGAAAACATAAGCACATTGTCAAAACTGCTCGTTCTCTCTTGAAGCTGCGTGTATACTCCGATGCTGATCATGGTAGGGATCCCATAAATCATAAATATGTTACCGGGTTCTGTATCTTTTTAGATGATTCTCTTATTTATAGGAAGAGCAAGAAACAATCTATTGTTTCTCAATCATCCACCGAAGCAAAATATCGTGCCATAGCATCTACTACCAAAGAGATTGTTTGGTTATGTTGGTTACTTACTGATATGGAATTATTCTTTTCTCATCCTACTTCTATGTACTGTGACAGCCAGAGTTTTATTCAAATTGCTCACAACTTGGTTTTTCATGAGCGAACTAAGCACATTGAAATCGATTGTCATCTTACTCGTCATCATCTCAAGCATGGCACCATTACTTTGCCTATTGTTCCTTCTTCCTTGCAGATTGCAGATTTCTTTACCAAGACGCATTCTATCTCTCGTTTTTGTTTTCTAGTTGGCAAACTCTCGATGCTTGTAACTGCGGCATCGTGAGTTTGAGGGAAGATGTTAAATAATATTTATGTAGATTTATTTATTAAGGATATAATAGTATTTTTAGTTTAATCTATATATACTTTCTTTGTATTTATGTTAACACTAAACACTTATAATAAACAGATCATTGAAAATTCTAGTTTTTTTTTTGTGTTTGATCTTAATTATTTTAACAGTAACGTGTATCGTTTTCTCCAATGAGCTTTTTGTCAGAGTTTTTCAGATTTGTAGAGACACAAAACGTTAGTTCAATAGTATATAGCAAGATCGATGTGTTCAGGACATTTTTTTTATTATTATTTGTTTCAGGCATAAACAGAAGTACTTTTGTTAATAATACCAGCTCTCCCTTCATTTTCTAATCTGCTAAAGCTAGAAAGAAAAGCAAGCAGAAGGCAGAAATTATGAAATTGTAATTAGAGAACCATCAACCACATGAACTGTTCTTGGACTGGATCAAAAGCAGCAATGGAATAATCAATCCTTCCAAATCATTAATCTGCAAAACAGAGCTAAAAAAATCCCAGTAATTGTCAAAGATTAGCTCAGCAGAAAAGGTTTAAATTATTGAGTGAGTTTTCCAGGAAATTTTATAATACTTTCTAAAATGAAGTTTTTTAAGACTTAAACCTGTACCACACACTACTGCTTAATTTGTATTTAATTTAATTTGATAGAATAAGATTTGTTAAATAGAATATATATTATTTGTACAGTTGAATAAAACTTCATAATTTACATTTCACGCATCATTTAAAAAGAAAAGAAAAAACTCAAATTGAAACTACAAAACTGGGATTGCCGTTAAGAAGATGAGATTTGATTGTTCACTTTGAATTCAAAGACAGCTTATTTGGTCAGCAAGAAAAAGAAGGTGTCGAAAGAAAACACAACCTAACTGATGTTTCATTATATATATATATATATATATATATATATATAATTTTATATTTTTTTTAAATTTTTTCTATGTATTAAAATAAAAAAAATTAATATATTTTGAATCAAAAAAATATTTTACAAAAACTGATAACACAATATTAACACAATATCGATAAGCATTTGCAGAACTGGCATTTAAAATAAGCAGCAGACGACGCGCGGGAGAGAGTGACCATGCGACCGACCCGTCAAGCTAGCTTAGAAAGAGATAGAAAAGGACATAGCATGATGGTAACTGTCAAGCCTCCACCAGAAGGCACCTGCTGCTGTTGGATTTGATTATACATTTGACATTGTTGTGGGTACTATTTTTTAATTATTATTATTATTATTTTACTTTAATAGTTAAGATTTTTTAAGTTTTGAAAAAAAAAATCAACGATGAAAACGAGCATAATTATTTATTCCATCCTAAAGCTTCCATTGCATCACATGAAGATAATTGTTTTTTAAATAATTGCAAAACCTAATCATGGGAGCTCAAAAGCATTCATGTGGTGGTGTTTCGTGTTAGTGTTTCACACCAGATGTCCTTGTAGACTGAGTGGGCCTAGAATCCGACACAAAAAGGTGCAAGCCCATGATGAATCTGGTTCTTGAACAGGTCAGCCCACCTTGTCCTTGATAGAAGGGAAGGAAGGCTACTTCATACGGATCATGCTTCTCGTATCCTCCATAAAATAAAATGGTTAAAACTATGATATTTTTAAAAAATATATTAAAATAAAATATTTTAGATTTTTTTTACTTTTAATAAATATATATTAAAAATATTAAAAATCACTAAAAAAACATCAATTTAATATTTTTTTCAAAACAAATACACCTTTAGAATTCACTGGAACACAAATAAAAACAGAACACTAAACTTGCATTTAAATATTAAGCTGGTATATTCTCATAGCGTCAAGTGAATCTGGTTCCACATCCCAAATCCTGTTATTAGGGGAATTTTGCAACGCTCTGTACTCAGTAGCAAAGTATAATACCGGGTATTTTTTAAAATGTTCTTTACTTGAAAATACATTAAAATAATATTTTATACTAATTCGAGTAAGATAAACACAAACATGCATACTTTTTTGGGCATAAATTAAACCGAGAAAATATGCGCTTTTTTCTTTCCCACTACCGAAGTCATGCATGTCAAATGACTCCACAAAATGGTGGTAACCTGCCATTATGAAGTGTTTTTTCTTCTTTCCAGGAGCAAATCAACAGTTCTTGACTAATAAATCAAGGGCTTTATGGATTTTAGTCAGTAAATTCATTTGATATTAGCCAAAATCAAATACTGCTCGTACTAGTAATAGTCAACTAAGAAAGATTAGTAATGTGTCTTTTTACTTAATGCAATGAGCTCTTGCTCTTGCTCTTGCATGGAGGTTACAGGCATTAATTCGTACCCTTCATTGGATGAGTTTTTAGTTTAAAAAATGCCTCATTGCAGGACAAAGCCATATTAGTCTCACATCCCTGCTATATATGATGTACGTACAATTCGTTAATAGTAATGTGAATTCTTTTTCCTGCAAATTACTGGCTTTGAGTAAATGATTATGATGAGTTGCAGGGTTTATCTATGGTGAAAAAAAGGAGAGATCGAGTCATGCATACAAACCACCCCATTCATATTATTCCAACAGCTAGCTAGGAGCAACATGAGAGAAGAAAACCCAGTCAAATAAAACAAGAATGATTACTATACTGCTAGTAATGCAATCCATTGAAGTTTCTGTTTTTAGATGCTTTTAAAAATATATTTTTTATAAAAAAAAACATCAAATTAATATTATTAATTTCCAGTGTTTTTCGATGATTTCACGCATTAATTTTCAAAAACCTCAATATAAAATAATAGCAAAACTGTAAAGAGAACCTCACAAATATAATAATTTATTCAATAAAATACCCATGATCAAATGTCTAAAAATAACATTAAAAGTTCGTTCTAGACAAGCAGAAGCTAAATATGTAAGAAATAAATTATCAAGAAATCTGGAAATATACAAAACACATGTGGAGATAAAGTAAAGTTATAATCATAAACATGTGCAATATTGCGCAATGAAGCTCGTGAGATAGAAGTGTCACGCATAGAACACATAACTTAATTATTTTTATAGCTGTGTTTATCTAAAGAACGTGTTGATCAACACATTGCCTCCAAGCGGTGTAGCGTGATGGCAAAAGATTTGAGATCTGCATAGTAAGTCTCGAGTTCGAATCAGGACATACACTTCTTGTAAAAGCCTGAGACAGCTGATATTTTACTCCCTCACCTGGACGCATAAAATACACTTTCCGAAAAGATAAGGTTTCCTCGAATCTAAAAAAAAAAAAAATTGATCAACACACCATAATCTCCTTTATTCTAATTAAGAGAGGGTTACGAGAGAAAACAATTGCCTGCAAACGCATAATTAGCTCACTTGCAAAGTTTTTAATTGTGATAGTTTTTTTTCTAGTGTTTTTCACTCTAAAAAATAACAAAACAATATTTTTTTATTTTTTAAAATTTAATTTTAATATTAATTAATACATTTTAGAATTATAAAAAAATAATTTAAAAATATTTTTTGATCGACTCTTGAAACTTGACGGGAAACAAACATTAGTTAAAAGATATTCCATCTATTAAAAAAACATCCTCAGCAAATAAAATAGAAAAGAGAGAAAAATGGGTATTTAAAAATAAATCCTCGAATGTATATCTAATATTACAGTAGTATCTTAGACTTCGACTCATCCGTAGCATCAAACCCCCCTTTTGATTTGTCCATAATCACTTTCGAGGATTCTTATGAATAAACAAAAATTTTCCTAATCAAACCATTACTTTAATCGGAAGGTTTATAATATTACTGTGAGCCACAAAGATTCAAGTGCTTTCCCTTTCCCTTTTTCTACTTCATGCAAATTTTGTATTTATAATCTCATGATTAAATTAAGGGAAGGGTTAAAATTGCAGTTTGTCATGAACAAATACCGATTTAATGAAGAGTAAAAAAATAATTAAAAGGGAATCCACGCATGAAGGATCATAAGACAGGATCTCGAATTTATCAACCAAGTTAAGAGAGGAGAAACGATGCCCTCTCAAACCCCTAAAAGTGATATCCTCCACTCTCGAGACATGTTTGATACAAGAGTAGAAGAGGGTTCAAACTTACCCTTACAATTTTCACCCCTTTTACTTGTATTTGGTGCAGGTTTGGAGAGAAGAGAAATTTTAATAGAGGTTAAAATTTAACTCAAAAAAAGATTAAATGTTAAATTTATTTTTGGAAGGGAAAAGTCTTAATATTTTTTTATTTAACACTATTATATTCTCTTTTTATCATCTCCTTTCATTTTAAACCATAAATATTGTCGCACCCGACATCGCGGCGGCCCTAAAAAAAATAATTCTGATTTAAGGAAAAAGAACAAATATCTGACATCTTGTTCTTTTAAAGAAAAAGATCTTGTTTAAGGAGTCGCCACCTAGTATTATGGTCACTAGGAACCTTAACTGGTCAACAGAGATTCTATGGTTCGGGACTGGTTACGTAAAAAGGAAGATATTATCACCCTTTAAACGTTCTGCCTGAGGCAGACTGCATTGCTGATTTTGTCTTAAATTGCTAAACATTTATTCGCTTATGCTATGATGATTTATCCACAATATTCCTGACTCTGGCGTTAGTGAATATTCAACTACGGATAAGTCCAACTCTGACGTTGGTAACTATTACGTAGCAATAGAATAAATTTAGATTAAGATTTTTTTTATTCCTGACTCTAACGCTAGCGAATAAACAAACAAGCTAAATTCATTTTATTATGCGTCCACATATTTTTTTTATTTCTTATGTAGTACAATAGAAAAACAAATAAACAAAACAAACAAATTAAATCAATGTTTTTATTCCTGACTCTGGCGTCAGTGAATAAACCAATAAAAAATTTTATACATGCACATATTTTTTTTATTTTTTTGCTAAATAAAATAAAATATAACGAATAAAAATAATATAAATTTAAACCAGTATTTTATTCCCGACTCTGGCGTTGGTGAATAAACCAGTAGATTTATATTATTTTTATTCATGCATACACATATTTTAGTATTTTTCTATTTTTTATTTTTTTATGTTTTTGGGGTTGGGCCCAGCTTAGCCCACATGGGCTGGGCTAGACCCAGCCAGCCAAGCCCGGTCACTGGCCCAAGCCAGTGACCCGGCTGGGCCACACTAGGCACGCGTGATCTAAATCACGCGTGCATGGCCCTGTTATTGAATTAAACACAAACGGCGAAAATGAAATAAGACAAAGCGGGGAAAACAGAGCAGGAGACTTACCTGGTTCGTTTGCAGGGAATTTGCGCGTGATTGCTGAGGACGACGCTTCTACCTTCGACTTTCTTCTTACTCCTTCTGCTTTTCACGTTGTATTCCTTTCCTGCATCTCTGTTTCTGTTTATTTTTCTTCGTTTCTTTTGCTCTGTTTTCAGAACGAACTTATGCTCTCTCTAGGTCAGTTTCGTTTTTTGTTGTCTTAGGCCGATATTGGTGAGGGAAAGGCTCCTTTCTGGTCTGGGGTTTAACCAGAAAACTCAGGAATCCCTCTGGTTTATTTGTGTCTGTCTTGTTTCGAGTGTGTTTCCTCTCTCTCTCTCTAACCCCCGTTCTTCGGTGCTGCTAGGTTTATATAGGGCTTGGCGGGTTGATAACGGACGGTAGGCCAACGGTCGGCCACCATTAAGGCGCCCATAACTGAAGCTAACGGACGACGATTACTGCTGCAACGTTCGGTCTCCTTCACTGTAGAAAACGGTCACAGGCTTAAAGGAAAAGAAGATGAACAGCATCTTCAAAACGACATCGTTTAGCCATTTTTCGTTTCAATCCATGCAGTTTTGAAAGTCTTGTAATTAAACCCCTGGTTTAAACTGTAATTGACCCCCTGTATTTTCGCGCCATTTTCAATATAGTCCTTGGATTTTAATTTCACAATTTAGACCCCCAATTAACCTCAAACTTTGCTATTTCTTCAATTAAGTCCCTGATTTCAGTAATTTAATTAAATTTAAAGTCCAATTAAGTCTAAAACTTATCAATTCTCCAATTAAATCCTTGATTGGGTTAATTAAATTAATTCCAAGCTTAATTAAGTCTCAAAACTTATCAATTTTTCCAATTAAAACCTTGATTGGCTTAATTAAATTAATTTCAAGCTTAATTAAGTCTCAAAAATTATCAATTCTCCAATTAAACCCTTAATTGGATTTAATTAGATTAATTTCAAAGTTTAATTAAACTCCAAAACTTCCAATCATGTTGCCCTTAACCCAAATTTTTAATTCATTCTTCATTTACTTTCTTTTTACTTGTTTTTTTTATCATTATTATTTTTTTATTTTTTTATTTTTTTTTTATCATCATTGTTTATCCTTTTCATCCTTTTCAGTAAATAAAATAATAATAAAAATAAAAATGATCAAAAATTAAGTTATGACAAATATAAGTAATTTTATTTTCTATAATTATTTTTAAATTCAAAAATTGATTTTACTTTTGCTAAAATTCACAATAATCCATAATCTTTCTAATTTTTATAAAACATATTTCACACTTCACTCGCAAATCTCACCTCCTTAACATTTCTCCTCCAATTTTTTAACCCCGTTGTAAACACAACCATTGTTAAGCTTCCTCCTGAACTTTTTTTTTTCCGAATTTTGCAGTGTAATTAGACTCTTCATAGATACAAAAAAAAACTGCGATATATATGTATTGTACGAAATAAATAAAAATAAAATAAGAAAACGCAATAATTAGTAGAGAATTACTAACAACTGAATGAATCCAAGCTGCCATCCAAAGAAATTCCACAATGCAATTCCTGAAGTTGAAACACAATGACAAGAATTAACCGAATTAACATTAAATATATATGGACTAATACTATAAACAGAAAAGGGGCATCTTTTCTTTTTAAAAATAAAAAAATAAAGAGAGTAAACCAAAAAATAAATCAGAATCCTTGAAATCAAATTAATTAAAATCATGGAGCGGAAGAGGAGAGTAGTGAAAATGGGATATATAGAATTTTCTTTTGTGAGAACTAGGTATAGCATAACTAACGAGCAACAACTCCAAATTCGAAGTAGAATTTAGAATGAGAACCAGGTAGCTGGGATTTTTCCGTGGTGCCATCAACAGGTGAAACCACCACATGATCTAAATCCATCCTTGATAAAGAAGCAAGGAAGTTAGATCATGCTGGCAGCTTCAACTGCTAGTGGTGCACGATGGATGAACAAATTTTGGATAGAGGGAGAAGAGGGGAGAGGAGGGAGAGATATAGACGTAAATATTTTGAGTTTTCTTTAGGAGGGTGCTAGAAAAGAGTGGCCGGAAAGGATATATATAGGGGCCAGCGGGCCAAGACGTAGATTGTCTTCTTCTGGGTTATTTAATTTAATCTGTTGCTATAATAAGGAGAGCTGAAAAGCATATATAGATTTATATGGTAATGAACAAGGGAGAAAACAGATGGCAGTGGTCCAAAGCAGCAAAAGACAAAATGAATATTATCATGTCCACGCCACCTCCCTGCAGACAAGGAAGCGAGTTCTTCCGAATCTCTCTCCTCCATCCTTTATCACCTTTACCTCTCTCTCTCTCTCTCCCGCCCTCAATATGCAAGCACAGTAGTTAATCTATGGGGCCCTGTTTTCATGGCTTCTTAGATGCAAGAGAAAGGAAAGAAATCCCATGACCTAGCAAGATCATGCGCTATACTTGCTAAAAAGAAAAAGGGAAATTCACGTGCTAGCCCCTTCTTTCTTTTCCAAAGATAGCAGTTTATATTTTGATGGATACCCTTTTAATATTGTTGTTCAAGATGAAGAATAGAAAGATGGGCTGGTAGAGCTTCTTAATTCCTTCAATATCTTTCTTTCTACATGACATGGCATGCCGCCTGTCGAAAACCAGGTTCTCCTGCGTCTAATACTTGTCAAGTACATGTTAAAAGTTGATTTTTTAACACACTATTACATCATGGATTAGGAAGTATTTAGTAGTCTAATTAGTAAAGTATCAATCCACATCACGAAGGCAAATTAGAAAAACATTTCTTTTCTTTCAAAAACTAGAAAAATACTAATCAAATGTTGGAAACATAATATCCTATTTGGTTTGAAAATATATAATGTTTTACCGACCATCCACCAAACAAGATTAACCGCAGCTACCTTATAAATATTCTTTGAGTTGTCCTCGCGAACTGCCTCTCCTAACAAGCGTATAAGGAGAATAGGCAGATCGGATGCGATTCAAGGTTCAATTGCTAGAATTTCTTGGACTCCTGATCAAGAAATAATTGGATTCCGTTGATTGAAGACAATTTCATTTCATATGACAAGGCTCCATTGAGTTTTTACACACAATCCAAGCAGTAATTTACCGGGACCCGTTGTTCTCTTCTTTTATGAACATCACATCGATGAATCTTCAGCAAGCCGTGAACTCGCACCGCGTTACTTTAATATTTTGCTCCCTACAATATACGATTCGTCCTTTCCATTTGAGACAATTTTAATGAAAGTTTATTATTTTATAAAAATTGTCAGTTTCGGGATTAATTTTTCTGCTGCCGCTGATGAGAATCAATGCAGTCCTTCCATTCTTATTTGTTCACCACCAACACATTTGGGCACTAGACCCTTCTCCTATTTTAGATAATTGCTTATGGCTGGTGACCACGTTGGTTCTTCAACAGGTAAAGGTATCTTTGACTTCTTACAACCCTTCATAATTACATGGTACTAATTAATCAATAATCTCATTGAAAACGCCACATATAATGAACATCAAGATATCTTTCTATTCTTTAGCCCAGAGACATTGTATCCATCGACCCCTCAATAATTTCAAGTCCAAAAAGTGGCCGTGTCACGCAGAAAACGAGTCCACCAATGCCCTAAAAGAAGAGCAAATTATTTCTCCTCCCAACCTAACATACTTTCAATCCATTGAACTGGTCGGCTCTCCTTGGATCACATCAAGGCCTGCGGTCTGTAGAAAATTGTTAAGAAGATGATTAGTGAACAAGTGGCCGACATAACAACATATTTGGTGTTTGGCTTGGACCTTGGATTGGACGTTGCATTGCGAATACTGTTTTCCGGTAATCACATGCTCGGTATATATTGAAGCGTGACCGACACTGAAGTTGTTCATATATAAAACTTTTGACTTGCTAAAATTTAATTACTTTAATTGATGTAGGACGGACCTAAATTTCATGAAACGAAACAAAAATTGAGATCTCCGTCTATGTAATAATGTTCTTTGTCCATATTTTTTTAGAACAAAAGGCTGATGAATTAACCAAGTGTCTTTAGCCGGTTATAACCAAAAAGATGAAAAAAAACTAGGCATAGAGAGCCAAGAACTTTGAGCTATATAGTTGGGGACCAAGACGAGTTCATGAGGGATCTCATCACATTCATGCAAGTAGAAGTTTTTTTATTGCAAAGAACAAAACATGGGGAATGGTATTTGACCTTGTTTTCTTTTTCATCTATCTAATAAGTGGAGAGTGCAAGAAAAAAACAAAAAAACATCAGCAATTGGAAAAGGGAAAGGTGAGCTAACGCATGCCGGACACACAAACACGAAGGGAGGGAAAAGCATACACAAAAACTAATGGAAAAGCATATACTTACAGTGATTTCTTATACCTTCTTTCTAGATTTGAAGGAAACGCTTGGAATCTATCATGGGTCCCCAAATAGGAAGGAGTGAGGCTGTCACAGCATGACCTAGCTAGGGTTAGTCCTTTCTTTCTCTAACCAAAGATAGATCATGCTGGCAGCTTCACTTTTTCCCTAGTGAACTTCTTTGACCATACAAAAACAGATCAGGTCAACTCCCTGCAAGGTTTTGTTCTTGCTATAATGAAAAACGAAACTGTGAGGTGGATGCTTCATCTTTTTCTGATGAGCAAGAAGATGCTTCGTATCGAAGCAGGTGGATCATCAAGGTGCAAGTATGGGAAAGTAGTTTGAAGCATGCCCCTATATAGAATGGAGATACCGCTTCGAAACTACGATCAGAAGATTGCACAAATTCTACTTTATCAAGTCTTAACAGGGAAGAACATGTCTCCAAATTATTTTATTCCTATAGAAAAATCAAGAAGAGGGAAAAGGTTGGATTGGAAAGTTCTTCAGTTTATAGATGAAATCAGGACGCAGAACAGCAGTTTCTGGTTCCGCAAATGAAAAAAAAATAATAAACAAAATACCCAAAAAACACTAAGAACGGGAAAATAATGCGCATCTTGTGCGTGCAAACAAGGAAAAACGTATAGATGAAGCAGCTGGGGTTAGTAGACAATCACTTAGGAAAACATGGAAGAAAAGAAGAAATGGAAGATAAATATGATGGGTTAAGTAAAAATCATTTTGTTATTTCATGGATGGAAAGCAGAAATCGAACTAGGAGACCAGATGAAGGAAAGAAACCCTACAGTTATCTGAACGGAGTATGACATGAATACAGAGGGAGGACCTGAAGCTGATGCGAGGGGGCTATATGAAGAGGTTCGTTATGATGAGGACACAGACCCTCCTCGTTCAACATTGAATTAAAGAAGCAGGGTGTGGCCAGCTAAGAGAGAGAGAGAGAGAGGGTAGCTGGGTTAGGTGCATTGAGTAAGAAACACAGGCCACGATGGAGGTGGCTTAAAAGAAGAAGAGTGTAGAAATATAGGCCACAGGTCGTAGAGGAAGAAACTAATATAGGGCGGCGCAGCAGGCAGCGTTGGAGATACAGGTTTATGGGCTTGTGACTTTAGATCAAAATTAGTAAATATATTAGAATAGTATGCAAATATATTTAGTTTCTTGTAATGGATTGTAATTTAAAAATAATTAGTATAAATTGGTTGTTTATTGTTATAAATACAAGCTAAATAAAAGATTTAGCTTATCCATGTTTAAATTTATAAGCTCAAAATAAACATGTTTGGATTAACTATGTTTGAATTAAAATAAAATGGGTATTTACTTGTTGATGTATTTTGAAGTGATGAATCTTAATTTTATTATTGTTAATGATGAATTATTTATTTTTGAGTATTACTGCTCCTTAATTATGCAAATAGGATGGATAGAATATCCCTTTCAAGATTCTAGCGACACCATGTTAGTTTTGATAATGTATTTTTAAACCAAGATCTCTGAACCAGATAATATAAAACTCAAATATCTCTTAACAATACGAAGATATGCTTTAGAATTGAGAGGAGAATTAAAGCATCAAATGAGAATGAAATATTAAAATATGGGGTGGAGGAAAGTGTGTAAAAATCTAAAAAGTTTTTGGATGAAACTCTTCATTCACCTATTTTTTTATAATAATTTTTGAAAGTTAGAATGTTAAATAATTAATTTTCATTATTGACAATCTTTAATTAGTTGCATTGATCAATAATTAAATCTATAAAAATAAAGGTTTTTTGAGTAAGACAACCAGGTGTTTTTTTATTTTAATTTCTCATTCACCTATAATTTATTTAATTATAATAAATTTTCAGCAATCTCCCGCGTAAATGAAAATTGTCCCACCAATTTAAAAATAACTCAACGATTTGTTGAGAGATATTGATTTGGTATATTACTACATTATAATATGTAGCTTTTGGTTTTGAATCTTGCTTGGTGAAATACTATCGATTTTACTCGGCTAGATAATGAATGTGATATCCTGAACTTTTTTTTTTATGTAAATCAAGATAATAGTATTCACATAGCTCTCTATTTTGATATTTATTTTGATTTTTACAGTGGTGTTTATTTTGGCCCTGTATAACTATTTGTTTCACAAGTGCCTTTGAGAACTTAATATTTGCCCAAAATTTCAAGTGAACGATCATATTTTTCATTCATGTAGGTGATCTTTCATTAAGAGTATTCTGCTATACTCCACTCGGTGTACCAAGATATGAGAACCATTTGTAACTCGGTTCACTATTTATCACGTCGCAAATAATACTTATTTCATCACAAGAATAAGCATGAAATAATATTTTTTTCCAATGTTGTCAAGAATATTATATGACTTAGTTTTCCATTTAAACCTAGATCTCGAGATTATTAGTCAATTGGGTATGGTTGTCATCATCACACTTTTTCACATTTTCTCTTGATGAATTATACATAAGCTCTCTTAACGAATCTCTGGATAATAGATCCCATGTATTTTTCCCTGGCTTTTATAAAAGTCAATGAAAGTAATTCTATTTGAGAACAAATGTTTAATGATGTTGTATCCACAACATGTATATCTAGACTCGTAATTACACATGCCACTTCATGTTATTTTCTAATTGCTTATTGGTTATCGCAACCAACACAAATAGTTGATATTGGTTTTGGCCAATATAAAATATCACATGAGAAATTTAAAATTCATTTGATTTTCTCTAATGCTTTAACAAGATTTATAAACTTTGATTCTATCATGGATTTAGTCATACATATTTTTTCAGAGGATTTCTATAATATAGCCGACCTATCATTATATTAAAAAAGGTATCGTGCGAGTATGACTTCCACAGAGTAAATTCTCATAAAAGACTAGAAGGATCATAAATAGTATCACTTAAAACTCAGTTTATTAGACAAAGCTTTTTATATCGTATTTATTCATTGCTCTGTTTTTTTTTTTTTTGTATTTGTAAATAGTAACATACAAGTGATTGTGCATTTGCACTGATTATTGAATCATACACTTCATATTGTGTTTTTTACTCACAAAATCACAATGATTCAATATGCCCCAAAGCTCTTATAGTAATTAAATCAAATTTATTACTGAACAATTTTAATATTTTTTTTCTTACAAGAACTTAACAAAGTTCAAGGAGAACACATAAATCAATATTTTATATTGTTATTATTAGAAAAAGCAATTCTCAAATTATATAAATTATAAAAAAACAATAGCTAATAGTATTTATAAATGAATATCTTTAATAGAAAAAAGAAACTTGCAAGGAAGCAACCTAATAAACAAAGTTATTTAAATTATGTAAAATAAAAAACAAACACCCTTGTTTATTTTAATTCAAGATAAATATGTATCATGGAAAAATAACAAGCTTAAACAAGAACATGTATAAACAAAACAAAACAAAACATAAACATGTCTTATAATAGCCTAGTTAATTAATATACACATGCAACAATTTAAAGAGATTCACATATATTGCATGAATTATAATCTTAGAAGGTAAACTGTAATTCTAGATAAAAGATACAAAGTAACCTTTTAAAATAATAAAAAAAAATAAAAATTATAGATTATAAATGTAAAATATATATAAGAATATAATAAATAAAAAAAGTTAAATTATAACTCCATGATGCTAAGAGAACATCTATTAACAATAATCTACATAATGTTCTACAGCAACAAATTTCCAACCGTGAAAACAATCACACGACTGTTTTAAATGTATATACTGTATGCAGCAGTACAGCAGAGGATCATCATCATGATCCAGACCACAACTTTCAAACATGACTGCTCCTTCCAAGGGACAGAAGGTCACTGCACCCTGCGATTATTGGACTTCAAATGTATAACGTGTATCTGGTTTGTTTTTCAATGCGTTCTGCTTGGATTACTTGCCATTAGCCTGCATGCCTAACGAGTGATCACTCGTCTGTAACTGTGACACACCCTCCCGACTGATCTCCCCCTCTCTCTCCCTCTCTCTCTACGCCCGTGTTGTGCTGCTGTGCTCAAATTCAGTTGTCAATTCATGCTTGTAGGTGGCTCAAATGCCGATTCCCGTCCATCGAGAAATTAACTCATGCTGCTGACAACCTCTATCCTCACTGGCTTCTGGATATTTATGGCTTAGATTCGATTCCAGCTAAACGGTGTGTGATCAGTGCGCATACTATTACCAGCCCAGCTAAAAATTAATGAGCACAGTCACCGGTTAATTGAAAATCAAGAGGCGGTTCAGAGAAAGAAGTCGAAAAAAATAAAAGGGAGGATAGAATCTCATGAAAAGGTTTAAGAATATCATAAATAAAAAACATATAAAAACATAAAACAATGAATTTCTACTCAAATAACTCAAATATGTAATTGTTGAAGAGATGTGTATTTTTTAGAATCATGTAAATTATTTAACGAGCATACATGCTCGACAATAATAATAAAAATCATAAATAAAGAGTACACAAAAATACAAAAAAAGAAATAAAATTTTAATTGCTAAGATATTGTGTGACGTTATATTATTTTTGGCAAATATATTGTCATTTTTAAGGGATTATTATTTATTATATTTTCAAAAAGTGTATAATTATCTAAAATATCCTCTTTTTTTAAAACCTAATTGCTCGTGCAACATGATTTATTTTTTTAACATGAAAGTATTTAATTCTTAATTATTTCTCATTGATATAAATATAAATTTATTTTTTATACTTGCTTAATATATTCATGCACTCATCATATATAAGGGTATAAGTTGTTTCTAGGTGCAATAAAATTTATTTTTAAAAATATTTTTTATTTAAAAATATATTTAAATAATATTGTTTTTTTATTTTTTTAAATTATTTTTAATATAAACATATTAAAATAATCTAAAAATATTAAAAAATGTTAATTTGAAATAAATAAAAAATAAAAAATATAATTTTTTTAAAAAGACTTTTATAATAAAAAATAAATATTTAAAATAGATAAATAGATTCCAGCATGAACTTAAAATAAAAAGAAGTAGTATATAAAGATAGCCCATGGAGAAATCAACATTGGCTACAGCAGCGATCCCTACTCAGTACTTTATATCCATTTTAGACATCTACAAGTAGGTAGCTATGCTCTTGGTAACAGAGTCTGCAATCTAGTAGAGTAGACTCGTAGGTAGGCCTGTTTGATGCTGTACAATCCAAGTTCTTAAATATCCAGCACTCAGCCGAAAAAATATTAAATACTGCAATTTCTTTTCACTAGTTTTTTTTTTATATAAAAAAATTGTATTATTAATTTATTTTTTTTATAAAATTATTCTATTATATTTTTGCCGAATTCATGTTGAGGTTAGTAATTTTCTTTAATTGATTCTTTTGTAAATTTTATTAATTAAGAATTCTTCAAATTAATTATTAAAATAACTGTGTATTAAATATATTAAAATATAATTAGTTTTTTTAAAAGGTTTTTCATCATTAAAATAAATATAAATAAAAAACTATATTTATGGTGTACAAAAAATTATATTACCAATTTATTTTTTTAGATAGTATTTTTTATTGGAGATGCTTTAATAAAAATATTTTTTAATTTAAAATATATTAAAATAATTATTTTATTTATTATATTATATTAAAATTATTTAAAAATATTAATTTAAAATAAAAAACAGTTATAATTAAAAAACAAAATACCCATTTAGTTGTCTATGGCAAGGAATGTATGAATCTTGTTCCCAACCTCAATCCAACTGCATCCAGGGTTTTTCTTCAACCCACTCCCCTTCATTCTCATTCTCATTCCTTCCGCATCTTTCCATCTTCCACTGGAAGCAAAGAGATTGGATATCAGCACGAAAGTTCCTGGACTGCAGGGTCCAACTCTAAGAGCTTCTGGGCGGCAATTTGTCCAAGTTTTTTATTTGAGTGAACATGACAAGCCCCGAGGAGTGCACACCAAACTTCAGCAGTCGGTTCAATCTGCATGTTTTTCACAAAATGGCACGCATCTTCTAAGCAATTTGCACGGCCAAGAAGATCGACCAGACATGCACAATGTTCTGGCCACGGCTCCAGATGATATTTACATTTCATAGTTTCAAGTAATCTTTTGCCTTCATCGATTGATCCTGAATGACTGCATGCCT
>Ga0325402_1002357_pt1 | contig 16516 bp, 16 predicted proteins | sample PopdelMetagenome_22_FD_207212 | JGI IMG/M metagenome (GOLD analysis project Ga0325402, IMG submission 207212) | Populus deltoides microbial communities from Bellville, Georgia, United States - Xylem-PdKOR-R3 | ecosystem: Host-associated > Plants > Phyllosphere > Stem > Wood/Secondary xylem... | reverse complement strand
AGAATAAAGGTAAAACTTAATAAATCTATAAAGCTATATATAAATGAACTTAACCAAAAAAGAAAAAGAAAAAGAAGTTTTGACTAAACACACACTGATAGAGATAGAGATACATTACATCATGTGTAAAGAAGGAATAACATCGACCAATATTCCAGAGATAATAATAATAATAATGAAGTTGACTTATTAATTGGTTGAATTAACTTAGATATATTTAAACAAGCATTGTTTTAAGATTTTTTTAATTAAAATTTTATTTTATTTAAAAAAATCAAATTTAAATTGAATTTTTATCATGTCAACTCTTATCTAATTTAATTTAAAAATTAAAAATTAATACAAGTATACTCTAAAAATGACACACACAACTATATATCTTAATGTTTTTACTTCTTAGTACACGAACAAGATATTTTTTTATGTATATAGCAATAATTGCTTTTCCACCTCTCCGGTCTCCACTCCCACGTCTCAAAGCTCTTTCTCTCTCTTTTAAGATTTATAATATTATTATTATTATTAAACATAAAAGATTATTATTATTAAACATAAAAGAGAATTAAAAAAAAATAGAGATGAGAATCTAAGAAAGAAAGGGGAGTCTGAAAGTGAACGGTGCTGGGTTGATCACTTTGGTTGGAACAACTTTTGAAGAGCCGTCACATGGTCATCTAATTGCCACGTAGCCCATCTCCTGTAGGCGTTTCACTTTGACGTGGCAACCATTCGCCACCTTTTCTCCTAAATATATACCCCTCTCTGCGACGCCTTCATGGTCTCTCTCCATTCTTGATTTCATCATCCACTCGTTCTCTCACTTCCCTACACTCCCCCCTCTCTCTGAAACCAAAATATAAAAACAATACCGTCATTTCCCATCAATTCTCTCTCTTTGCCCCCCTCCTTTTTCCTCTCTTCTTTTATTTTTTTCCTTTACCCTTTTCACTAAAGAGAAAAAGACCATGCCTATGTTTAGTACTGGTGTAGAAACTCCCAGGAGACACTCACCGGACGGCCCAGATCAATCTAAAGTTTGTCCTCCTCCTCCTCCTCGAGATTCCTGTGACCTCCCATCTCTATTGTTGTCGTCTTGTTATCCTATTACGCTCAAGGTACTGCGAAGGGTTCTAGCAAGAGGGTTCCTTCTTCTTCTTTCGTTCTCGATCGACTCATTAATTTTGATGATAAGTTTGACCTTAACGCCGTTTTGTTTTTGTTTATTTCATGCAGTTTATGGATGTGGGGTATAGAGTGAAATTTGAGAACAAGAACAAAGGAAGTAATATCAAGAGGATTTTCGGCCATGGCCCCACAATTTCTGATCAATTTCAAGAACGTACAATCTTGAATGGGATCACTGGCATGGCATCCCCAGGAGAAATCCTGGCCATTCTTGGTCCATCAGGAAGTGGAAAATCAACGCTTCTTAATGCAATTGCCGGAAGAATCCAAGCAAACGGTTTCACAGGAACAGTGCTCACAAACAACAGAAAACCAGCGAAACAAATAATGAAAAGAATTGGTTTTGTAACTCAAGATGATATCCTCTATCCCCACCTTACAGTCCGTGAAACCCTAGTCTTTTGCTCTTTACTTCGCTTGCCAAAATCACTATCAAAGCAAGACAAAACTTTGGTAGCTGAGTCAGTTATATCCGAGTTGGGGTTAACAAAATGTGGGAATACAATAATTGGAAACAGTTTTATACGTGGGATTTCTGGTGGTGAAAGAAAGAGAGTGAGTATAGCACACGAGATGTTAATAAACCCTAGCTTGCTCATTCTTGACGAACCCACGTCAGGTTTGGACGCAACTGCGGCTTACAGGCTGCTTTTGACATTAGGGACACTTGCACAAAAGGGAAAGACTATTGTTACATCAATGCATCAACCTTCAAGTAGAGTTTACCAGATGTTTGACTCAGTTCTGGTGTTAAGTGAAGGAAGGTGTTTGTATTTCGGCAAGGGAAGTGAAGCAATGGCCTATTTCGAGTCGGTTGGTTACTCGCCGTCTTTCCCCATGAATCCTGCTGATTTTCTCCTTGATCTCGCTAATGGTACGTATGCTTCAATCTTCTGTTTAATTTGTAATTTTGTTTGTGCTATCTTATCTCTCTCTTTTCCTAGTCGGTTGTGCGCATGACCAGAATCCTTCGTATCTAGTTAACAACAATTGCACGTGTTTGTGCCATATTGAAAACCTTCACTTGTGTAGCACTAGCTAGAAGATAGATCCTTGAAGCAATGTGCCCATGAGCATTAACTTTGTGGCAGTAGTTAAGGCTTAAGATGGTACGTAGCAGAAGTAAGTTTTGGAAGACTAAAAAGATGAGATAATTCTGTAGGACTTGATGAAGACGGCAAAAGAGTCAGGTCATGAGGTGGTCCATTATGAAGGCAACATCATGTGGCATGTAGATGCACTACTTCTCCATAACTTTTTTTTTCTCATGTCATCTGTATCGGTGATCAGAGCTAAGCTATAGTAGAGTTGTGTACAATCCCGGTCCCTTCTGGTATAACTCTAAGTTCTGGGGCAGACCCACACTAGGTTATGGTGACCCACTGAAGCTGCAATAACTATTTTCTGCCACACCACATTAGCTGTAGAGGCCGTGAGCGTGTGGATATCTTGTAGATTATGACTTGGCATTCATTTTTTAATCTTGATTTTGAGTTGGAGTTATTATATACGTCTTTACCAGCACCTTTCTAAAACCAAAGAAAAAAAAACACCTGACAAAGTGATCATCTAGCTAGCCAGCTGCCTTACCTAGTGGTGGTGGTTGGATGGTAGTGGTGGTGATGATCATAATGGTTTGATGAATCAATAATTATTCCAGTGTGATGCGTGTTTAGATTTTCGGGATCGTGATGGATGTAGGGATTGTTCCGTAATAGTGGCGAACAATGTTTCTTCTGTTGCTCTCAACGTGTCCTCGTCTTCTTACCGATGGTCTCCTTTCCTTTCTTTATCTACCTCTTTTAGCCAACTCGATTTGACTTCTTATACTCTGTTTTATTATTGCTCCCTTCTTTTCTACCTTTCCGCCCTAATTCTTCCACGTGCGATCTGAAGCGCGTGTTATATACTCCACCATATCTCATCGAAAACAACGACTTGCCTCTTCATTTCGGAAAACATTAAACTATAGTTGCCAAACAATCTCTAAAATGAACAACTTGCCGTTCAAGGGTTGAGTTTCTCATGTTTGTGTGTTGGAAATAGAGGCTCCTTTCATAATTTTTGTTGAGAATACAATGTTACTCGGAAACACTTTCCCAACGTGGGATCCGAGTAAAGGACAAAATAGGACCCAAAAGTACTACATATACATACCCCTAGCTAGAGGGAAGAAGATGGTATTAGAATGGACCCTGCTCTGCCATATATATCCTTAGCTATGGTTTTTGGCTAGCTATGTCTAGGTTTTTATCCGAAGAATCACATCATTCGCTTTCGTTCGGAGTGGATGGGGTACCATACAACATTGAATTACATGATGAACAATTGAGTTGACCGACTTGTATAACTTTTCGAGGAGTGGTTCCTTACACTATTGCACAAGCCATCATGCAGAGAAATTGTCAATATTGAGTGCCGAGTGTCGTTACCGTCAAAGGGAATCGTCGTATATTTTTTGCCAAACTAGTATGTACGTATTAAGTTTCTTAATTGAAAAAGGATCGAGCTAGACCCACGAAGTATTTTCATGTTAAGAGATGAATTAGGTTATGGAGTAAATTAAGCTGATACTGTAGTATGCTATACTTTAATAAAGGAGGGAGCGTTGTGATTATCTCTGTGGAGCACACTCAAAGTTTGAAGGAAATTAATATATTCATTGTAAACCAATCTTTTTGTTTGGCACCACCACATTTGATCAAATTATATATAATATTTGAAAATCTAGGTTTGGAATGTACGTTTAAATATTATTGCTTCCATTATTTTGCTGAGAATAGATGGGTGGGGGCAAGCCACTAAGACAAAAGTCCGCAAATAAATAATTGTAGTACAGGTTTACAGCCTAGGGTTAAGTGTACTTTTGACTTGTAGTTGTAATCCTCGGGTAATCTTGTTTAAGGCTAGGTTTATTACATTGAAAACGTTGGAGAGGTTTGTTTATTGTTTTTCTTTTTTTTAAAGCTTTCTCATTAATCTATTCTTGGACACTATGATGATAAGGTGGAGAAAATATATTGGTGACGCCATTCATAGCGTGAGAAAGCATCTTTTAGTCTCAAGAGAACTTTGAAGGTGGCAAATGGCATCGTTGTCTCTTGATCATTGGTGTCTTTAGCCTTCTCTACTTACTAATCAATCTAAATCCACCTAGCTAGTAGTGGATATGTGGGGAGAGGTTTAAAGATTTTGGCAACGTGGAAGTTTGGGCAAAAATATAGTTGGGGTCCAAGAGCCATTAACATGTGACGATATTATTTGATGTTTAAGTTATTGAAATGTTTTGGTCCATTGATTATGATAACTAGGTGGACGGGGGTCCTAGCTAATTCTGATGCTTTGTCTCCTAAATCCTGATCTTCCCTTCCATGCATTTTCCCTCTCCTTGGTAAAATCTGCTATTCACAGTATCAACATTTTAGGAGAATTTGCCGTCATATGTGACGAAAGATGTGTGATCTTATGGTGAGTGGTGACTATCTTGAAAAGATAGTGGCCACTGACCAACTTCTTGTGATCTTTGTTTAGCAGTGATTTTCCTATTCAGTTCCGTGCTCTGTCAATGCCATCACTAGGATTCTTTCTTCTCTCCTGTCTTTTGGTCAAGTGTCAACATTTTAGTGGCAGATACCATGCGCTTGCTACGCATGATTGTTTTCCAAATTGACTCGAACATTTTGAAGATTGCACGGCCGGCCACACCACAGCTAGAAGTCTTTAAAATGTTTTCTTTCTCTCTTTTGCAAGCCTTTTCGCAACTCTTTAGCTTAGGATTTCTTGAAAGCGGGGGCACGTGTTGGGTTGTCTTGCATTTTCCTAGGGCATTCTCTCACAAAAGTTTCATAAAACAACTTTATCTGCTTTGATTGATGTTAAAATAATTGAAATCATACACTAATTGAATTCTATAGCAGCACAAACACTAGTGGACACCCACCCGACCACAAAGATTGGTCAGCTTTTGTTAGCTAAGCTGTGCTGCTCATTGCTCGTTCTATAGTTTAGTGCATATAGTATGAATTTCAGCATTAAATTAATCACCATTATTTTTTAATCTCTAGTGCGCGCATTTCCTTTTTAGCTGTCTGTTCGTTTCGTTTTCATTCTTTATTTGGTAGATTTGGGTTCATATAAATGAGGTATATATAAGGTACATGTTACTGGTATCATTACTATGAATTAATTTGGTTGGCTGCTGTAGCTTAGTGGTGCTGCCTGGTCATCATATCTTATAAGATATATTTTATATGGTTGATCCTATGCTATCAGTAGGAATCTCCCTCCTCCCCTCTTACTTTCTGCTTCCAAGAAAAGCAACTCCACTCTATTAAGCATTTTCTTTGGATACTTATCCCTTAATTTTCAGTGCCATGTATCCCAATGATTCTGTGTCTTATTCTGAAATTACATCTAAACTTGATAAAGCAATACCCTCTTTTAAAAAATCGGTGCGTCACTTGTTCCTATAATAGCTAGCATATTGGAGTTATATTCCAAAGGTCCCAGCCAAAAGAGATGAGGTAGTCTATTCAGGTTAAATTCCCATACATATAATTGTTTTGGTCCGTTGGCACGCTGAAATGATCTCTGCATGTCCAAAGCAGCATAGATTAAACTGCAAAATTATATCTAACTTTGAGATCCAAGGAAAATATATACCCTGTTTTTTTTTATATATGAACAGGCTACAGCTCTATAAATCTCAAAGTGGCTACCCTTGGAAAATCTCAAAATTCAGTTTTTAATCCAAGAAATCTCAATCTCTGTAAATCCCAGCTAGGAAGTTTGTATACATTTTTGTGGGAATTACTTATAAACAGATTTCAGCTTTGAGGTTCTGCGAGTGCGGTATTTCAGCATTGAGGTTCTGTAGTGGCCTCGTGATTGAATAGTGAATAGCTTAATAATTGCAAAATTTTATGCTATGTATCTATGCATGGCTTGATTGTTACTAAAAATATTTGAACAGTTTCTGGTTTAATGTCAACTTGTTGGATATAATCTATACCTGAACAAATTTTAACCTCTTGATGATTAACTTATGCAGGTGTGTGCCAACTTGATGGTGTAAGTGAATTAAGAGATCAGCCGAATGTAAAGCAATCTCTCATTGCATCTTATAACACTTTGTTAGCTCCGAAGGTGAAAGCTGCATGCATGGAGACTGGTAGTATTTCAGCAAAAGAGAACGGTTTCATTGGAAGCCATTCTTTCAAAGAACATAGAAGCAGCGACAGAATTAGCATTTCGTCTTGGTTCAACCAATTCAGCATTCTTCTTCAAAGAAGCCTCAAAGAACGAAAACATGAGTCTTTCAACACTTTGAGAATCTCCCAAGTAATCATGGCTGCAGTTTTAGCTGGTCTAATGTGGTGGCACTCGGATTTTCGAGATATTCAAGATCGTCTGGGTCTCCTCTTCTTCATGTCAATTTTTTGGGGGGTCTTCCCATCTTCTAACTCGGTGTTTGTTTTTCCTCAAGAAAGAGCAATCTTTGTGAAGGAAAGGGCCTCCGGTATGTACACTCTCTCTTCATATTTCATGTCTCGAATAGTCGGAGACTTGCCGATGGAGCTCATCCTCCCCACAATTTTTCTTTCTATGACGTATTGGATGGCCGGATTGAAACCCGAACTGGGTGCTTTCCTTTTGACTCTGCTGGTTCTACTCGGCTACGTGCTCGTCTCTCAGGGCCTTGGCCTTGCTTTAGGTGCAGCAATAATGGATGCTAAACAAGCTTCAACTATAGTTACAATCACAATGCTAGCATTTGTGCTAACAGGAGGATTTTACGTGCATAAACTGCCACCATGCATGGCTTGGATCAAGTACATCTCTACAACATTCTACGTCTACAAGCTACTTATTAATGCTCAATATGGTGGAGGCAAGAATCTTTCATCCTTGCTGGGTTGCTCGCTACCTCATGGAAGTGATAGAGCAAGCTGTAAGTTCGTCGAACAAGATGTGGCAGGGCAAATTAGCCCAGCAATTAGTGTTAGTGCCCTCATATTCATGTTCGTGGGGTATAGGTTATTGGCTTACCTCGCATTAAGGCGTATAAAAGCTTAATAAGTTGTAGTTTTCTCAAAGGTTCTTCTTAATAACCTCAATGGCTCTAACTGTAATTCTCCCAAATATATATATATATATATATATCGATGATTTTGATTTCTTTTTGTTGTCTTTATGAATTATTATAACTACTTGGATCTTTCCCAATGAAGCAAGACTGAGGTTTGTTCTATCTCTATGCAATTTCATCAGTTTACTAAATGGTAAAATTAATCGCAAAATTAAAACCTTTCAATCAGATTCGCGTGAGATATAAACTAATAAACACTTAAAAAAAAATTAAAACATAAAAATTATAATAAATTTTTTTAATATCTTATTATTAATATTATTATTATTATTAATGTGGTTGTTTGAGTTAACTTGTGTGTACTTTAACTAATTTTACGAGACTTGAAGTTAACAATCATGTAAGTGTTCAGTGGTTATGAGGTTTGTGAGACTCAAATTGATGATCTCTAAAAATTAAATTTAAAATCTAACCAGTTAAATTATACCCCTCAGAGTTAATATTTTTTAATTTTAATTTATAAGGAAATGGTATATTTTAGCTGATGGGGTAAATTAAGTAATGAACAGTGATTGAGCGTTGATTAACAGAATGCTTCAACAGTGTTTTATTGAACTCTTCTCGTCCATTGGGCAATGTATAATCGGAACCTTGTCGTCGTCTAAAATTGTAAAACAATAGACGACTTGACGTTTTTGTTTTTTGTTTTTCTTACAGGTGGAAGGGACTTGAGGAGGCGAAGGAAGGCTTGATTTGCCTTTTGAACAGCTGCTGTCTTAAGTACATTTTCCAGCGAGTTCTAGAAGAGAAAGAAGAAACGGAAACAACTAAAAATCATCATCAACCTGAAAACAAGACCACAGCAGCATTTTGATTCAGTTATTGAAGCAGAAGTGAGATAAATACTACTAAACCAATTTAATCGATGGAGATGGAGAAACAATCACCGTCGCCGCCGTCTCTGCAATCAGAATCGAGCTCGTTAAGAGAACTACAACGCGTAGGTACACTGGAAATCGCTAGACCTAAACCACCTGTCGGTTTTCTCTGCGGTTCTATCCCTGTTCCTACTGACAAATCTTTCCACGCCTTCAATTCCGCTCTCGTTCCTTCTTCTCGCCAAACGTAATAATTTTTCTCTCTCTCTATTTTGTTATGTATTATGTATATAAAATAAATAATTACTTATGATTATTTGTTTTTTAAAAAAGATGTAGTGTTAGTGCACCGAGGTACCGGATGTTGCCGACGGAGACTGATTTGAATACGCTCCCTGTGGTTTCTAACTTGCCGGAGAAAGTTCTTCCGATTAGTGCTGCTGTACAGTCTAAGTTCAAAGGAGGTAAACTTTTATTTATTGCGTTTTGTTATATTGATGATGGTGGAGACGTTTTTGTTTTTAATTTGTATACTGATTGAGTGTTTTCGACCTTGAGTTTTGACATTGATGAAATGAATGAATGGTGTGGCTTATGATTAAGGATTTTGTTGTTTCGAGAAAGATGCTAGAATTTGCATATGTTTGGTTAGAAAGACGAAAAATAATTTCTTTTACTGGTGATCTAACGAAGCTGTTATCGCGGGTGGCAATGTGATGATAGTAGTAAGTCTATGCGTTGAGTTGGTAGAAGAGTTGTTGGATTGTCAGGTTTTAGGATCTTTGAGGCACTTGTTCTGGTTGAACACTTTTTTTTAGTGATTTTACTTGTCGAGGTTAAGAGGGCAATTGAGATTGTTATTTTCTAGTATTGATGTGTCTTTGAATAGTGCATGGTCAGTGCTGTAATCGGATGCTTTATGTTATGTTTTGAATATGAAGGATTAGCTAGCCATAAGCCCTAGGAATATAATGGAGTTTCTATTATTATCTTAGTTAGCAGGGTATGTCCTATAATAGGAAGTTTCAGTCATCCAATGTGGACTGGAATTTGCTGTCTGCTTCAAACTTCCTTTAGTGTGTTGAATTGTTTTAGGACTTCAATGAAAATTTTTAGTTATTTTATCTGATTCTTCGACTTTTTTCATGCTAAATAGAAGTGCAAGAATAGGTTTTCAATTATTTCCTCATCTTTTTTTAAGCTGTAACTTTTGAACTTATAAGTTTGGATTTTAAACTTAGCAGAATTTCCTTGGGATGCTGATGCCATCTCATCAAATCTTACAAGGAAATGTGAAGCCCTTGCTGTATCTGGTTTGGTGGAGTATGGAGATGAAATAGACGTGATTGCTTCAGCTGACATTCTTAAGCAGATCTTTAAAATACCATATTCCAAGGCTCGATTATCAATTGCAGTACGCCGTATTGGACAGACTCTTGTTCTCAACAAAGGGTTTGTATCTTTATATTCACAGTTTTGTTAATTTTCTTGCAAATATTTCAACATCTTGAATATTGTTACATGCAGACCCGATGCAGAAGAGGGAGAAAGGTTGGTCAGAAGACATAAAAATCAATCAAAAAAATGCACAGATCAATCTTTATTTTTGAATTTTGCTATGCACTCAGTTAGAATGGAGGCTTGTGATTGTCCGCCCACCCATCCTGCTTCATCAAAGGGGCAATCAAATTCATCTGTTCTTCCAGGGGGAGATGCATCCCAGTTTGTGGGGCAGAGTGATGATGTCACTAGAAATGAAGGATTCAACCATTGCTCAGAATATCCACATGTTAAACAGGATAACTTTTTTTGGGAGAGTAAAAAAAATAAAAGAACTAAGGGCCATCATCCTGTAAAGAAGTCTTCGCACCTTGGTGAGAAGCCCAGAAGCTCAATGCAAGAAACTGAAAAGCATAAAAGAGTCAGTAATGATGGATTTCTAAGGGTTTTATTTTGGCAATTTCACAATTTCCGCATGCTTTTAGGAAGTGACTTGCTTCTGTTCAGTAATGAAAAATACGTTGCTGTCAGCTTGCATTTATGGGATGTAACTCGACAGGTAATGAAAAAAATAGTAACCCTGTCACTGTTTTATGATTTGCTGTCTACTAATTTTTTCTCTCCCTTTTTAACAGGTCACTCCGTTAACTTGGCTTGAAGCCTGGCTTGACAATGTCATGGCTAGTGTTCCTGAGCTGGCCATATGTTATCATCAAGATGGTGTTGTTCAGGGTTATGAGCTACTTAAAACAGATGATATATTTCTGTTAAAAGGCATCTCTGAAGATGGCACTCCTGCTTTCCATCCTCATGTCGTCCAACAAAATGGCCTTTCTGTTTTGAGGTTCCTTGAAGAAAACTGCAAGCAAGATCCTGGTGCTTACTGGGTACAAAAGTGATTTTAAAATACATTTTGACTTTATCTTTTTGAAGTTTTTTATATTTTAATTAAGACTTCCAGTTGATGCGGTCTTTTTAATCTGGATTGAAATTTTTACAGCTTTATAAAAGTGCTGGAGAAGACATGATTCAACTTTTTGATCTTTGTGTTATTCCCAAAACTCATTCCTCCAACGATTGTGATGATGGCACAAGCTCCCTGCCTTCTTTAATGCATAGAGGGAGAAGCGATTCCTTATTTTCATTAGGAACTCTCCTTTATCGTATAGCTCACAGGCTTTCCCTTTCAATGGTATAAAATAAGTAGAACTTTTGTACTGCTACAACACTTAAGAAACTACAACAAGCTGTTTCGGTGTTTCTAATCCCTAATTTTTCTCTTGCAGGCTCCTAATAATAGGGCCAAGTGTGCCAGATTCTTCCAACAATGTTTGGAATTTCTGGATGATCCGGACCATCTGGTATTTTATGTTTTCTTGAATATTGTGTAACATTTAGTTTGAGGGTTGTGGTCCTTTTTCTTGTTGGTTTTTTTTTTAAAAAAAAAAACTTATGATTGAGGACACGATGATGAAAACAATATGATATAAACAGGTGGTGCGCGCATCTGCCCATGAACAATTTGCAAGGCTCCTTTTGAATCATGATGAGGAGCTGGAATTGACGTTTGAATCACTCCCAGGAGAATGTGAAGTTACAGTTCCAGTTGACTCCTCAGACCCCTTGAGTAGATTCTCTGAGTCAGTTGCTTATGAAAATGTCTCTTCAGTTGCAGAAGACAGATGGAGTGAGGAGGGAAAAGCTTTTCAGGAAGTAATATCAGAAGCCTCGGTAAAAATGACTTTGGAGTCAAATATTTCGACTCCAGGAAATTTGATAGCATTGGATGATAATGAATCAAAAGATTCAGGAGTTTTGCCTAGTTCCAGTAGTGACGAAATGGTTGCTGTGTGCAAAGTTTCCCCAACACCTCCCCATGCGGTGCAAACTGTGGCTGAGCCGGTCTCTTCTAAGTTAGCTGCAGTACATCATGTTTCTCAAGCTATCAAGTCACTCAGATGGATGCACCAGCTGCAAAGTTCTGATTCAGAGTTGCTTGATGAAGGCAGTTATTTTGATGGGCCACCTTCCTCAATGAACTTTTCTGTTTGTGCATGTGGTGATGCTGATTGTATCGAAGTTTGCGACATCCGACAGTGGCTACCAACATCAAAAGTGGATGAAAAATTGTGGAAACTAGTTCTTCTTCTTGGAGAATCTTATTTGGCACTAGGACAAGCTTATAAGGAGGATAAACAGCTGCATCAAGCTTTGAAGGTAGTAGAATTAGCATGTGCTGTATACGGATCAATGCCACAGTTCTTGGAAGACAGTAGGTTTATTTCCTCAATGGTTACTTATTCATCCTCAATAAAATGCAATGATGGAGATGAGAAGATGATATCTTGTGTTAGCAACAGAAAAGAAGTGAAATCCAGCTCCAATGACAGGTTTCTTGCTTATGAGCAGTTTTCTTCTACGTACCTCTTTTGGGCCAAGGCATGGACACTGGTTGGTGATGTTTATGTTGAGTTCCATTTCATGAAGGGTAAAGTGCTCTCAAATCAATCAGAGACAAAATCTTCTGCTAGAGAGTTGAGAATATCAACAGAGGTCGTGAAAGAAGTCCAGAGGCTGAAGAAGAAGCTGGGGCAGCATAATCAGAACTGCAGTTCATGCTCCTTAGTGAATTGCAGCTGCCAGAGTGATAGGGCAAGTAGCGGTAGCAGTGCAAGCAGTAGCAGTGGAGATAAACACTCTGTAGCTTATGGTAGAAAGCACAGTAAAAGATCCCATGCTAAGGGTGCCACCTACTCACTCATGGGAGATTCTGATGATGGCCGGGCACATCACAAAGAGAAAAGTAGGAAGAATTCTGGAGAATATCCTCAGCTTGGCAGAGGTGATAATGATACTGCAATAGAAGCTTCTGGTATTGCAGTTGATAAGCATGAGATTAATTCCTTGGCAGATGCTAATTCTGATGTATTAGAGGGTGGTTTGGAAACACATGATGCAGGTTCCATTTTGCCTTCTCAAAGTGAAACTACTTCAAAAGAAAAACCTAAACCAATTAAAGGAGGGATATTTAAATATATTAGCAATCCTGCTGTCAGAGATGCCGAATACAATCTTTCTGCTGCTTTAAGTTGTTACCAAGAAGCTAGAAAGGCATTGAGTGGACTTCCTACTGGCTCAGCAGAACTTCAATCTGTAATTAAAAAGATAGGGTGGGTTTGTAACGAAATGGGTCGGAATAGGCTAGAAGGAAAAGAGTTGAACAAAGCTGAACTTGCATTTGCAGATGCCATAGATGCGTTCAGAGAAGTTTCTGACCATGCCAACATCATATTAATTAATTGTAATTTGGGCCATGGTAGACGAGCATTGGCTGAAGAGATGGTGTCCAAGATGGAAAATTTCAAATCACATCCAATCTTCCAGAATGCATACAAGGAAGCTCTGCAAACTGCAAAACTAGAATACAGTGAATCCCTCAGATATTATGGGGCAGCAAGAGCAGAACTAAATGCTATTGTGGAAGAGGATGATTCTGTGCCAACTGTCTTGAGAAATGAAGTTCAGACTCAGTTTGCTCATACATATTTGAGGCTTGGCATGCTTTTGGCTAAAGAAGATGTTACCACAAGAGTTTATGAAAATGGAGCATTGGAAGATATGCCTGTTGTTACTATTAGTCCGAATGAAAAAAGAGACAGGAAAGAAGTGAGGAAGCATGAGATTTCAGCTAATGATGCCATTAGGGAGGCATTGACTGTGTATGAATCTCTGGGTCAATTACGGAAACAAGAAGCTGCATATGCGTACTCTCAACTTGCTAGCTACCAGAGGGATTGCTGTTTGAAATTCTTGAATTTGGATCTAAAGAATACCACTTTAAATAAAAATGGAAACAACAATCTTCAGCGGGTGAAGCAATATGCATGCCTGGCTGAGAGGAACTGGCAAAAAGCAATGGACTTCTACAGTCCTAAGACACATCCTGCCATGCATTTGACTATTCTTATTGAGAGATCAGCTCTTTCATTGAGCCTCTCGAGCACCTTACACTCAAATGTGGTGCGTTCTTTGACCATTTTTTACTATATGAGATCCTAATATTCCCATCCTTACTTTCTGACGTGATGCATCCAAGTCTGAATTTTTCAAGAAACAGCAAATATTTCGTGGCCTTTTTCTTTTGGATGACATAGGTTTGAGTTTTTAAAAAAGTTCCATTAAACAGCTAATAGAGAAGACAGATTTCGGTGATAAAGAGGGATCTGTTGACATGGTGTAATCTAGTATTTATTGATCAAGTAGACTGCATGTTGGGATATGAATATAGAGGTGGATAGGACAAAGGTGATTGTCTCAGCAAAAAAATCAAAACGTTTCCTACTCACTATCTTACTGCTGCTTCCTTTTGGTCTCTCTTGCCCTCCTTAGTCATGACTGGTTATCAGTTTTAATCTCAGCAACTTTTTTAAAGATGAAAGGTAGCTCATCTATACCAGTGCAATGGCGACTTTTTGTGACTTTTATTCCTATTTCCACTATCATTTTCATCAGAAGCCATGTATAGCCATCTTGTGATGAAGAGCTTCGGTGTGTATTGGTAATTTAGGAACCATTTCATTGCCCTGCAACCATGTTGTTTGAGCCTTTTTCAGATCCTTTATTTTTATTTTCATTTTAATCTTTATGACTGCATTCTTATCACAGTTACTGGAGAGGCACTGATCAATTGCTTTTGTTCCAGATGCTAGAATCAGCTCTAGCTCGCATGCTTGAAGGACGTCACATATCAGATGCAATATCAGATTCTTTCGGGACTGATTATCCTGAGATAAATTCCAAATTCTGGGGTCAACTACAGATGCTCTTAAAGAAAATGCTGTCCTTGGCACTCTCTGCAAATGCAAATAAGCCTGCCGCTTTTGCACAGCCAATTCCATCGTCGAGCAAGTGCGGAGATGCTGGAAAACTCAGGGAGCTCTACAAAATGTCCTTGAAGTCTTCTAATTTAAGTCAATTACATGCTATGCACACCCTATGGACATCGTAGTTTGAAGCATCTGCATTCTAGTCTTAAATATTTGCTCCTCAAATTGCAAAGTGGCAGAGTGCCTGTATATAACAAGTTTCTTGCTTTGTGTTTTGTATAGTATCTTATACCTTAGCAGCCAATGAACACATTAAAGGATTTGAAATATAGTGTCTTAAATAGGATTCCAGAAGACCTGAATTGAAGAATTAGATATTGATAGGATTTCTTTTTCCCTTTGTTTTCTTAGTTTTCCTGCACCTAAACCTTATACTCTAAGACCCTAAACCCTAGACCTAGATATGTAGTAGTTGTTTAAGAATGTGCATAGAGAAAACTGGAGCCCTATTTAGACTAATGTGAATGTATGAACGTAAAGCAACATGTAATTTTTTATTTTATTTTTATCACTCAAGCCTGGGCCAACATTAGTTCCAATTGAAAAATAAAAAAGAAATTAAACTTTCAACCCCTTGAATGATCAAATGCCACTTGCTGAACTCATTTTTTGCTAGTGACTGTCTACACTCATCTATTGTCTTAAAAGTTTTCGCATGTCTCCTCCCATCTCAACACCCTTTTAATTAGGCTCAAGTTCTTAACATCAAAGTTTTTCTTGCTTTCTACAGATCACATAAGAAAGTTTTTTTTGCATATATTTAGATGAATTTACATATTATTGCAAACCATGGGCTGTTTGTTTCTGTGTTTCAAAAGTTTTTTTGAAAAAATTTAAAATTTTTTTTTATTTTTTTAATAACTTTAAATTAATATATTTTTAGTGTTTTTAAATCATTTTAATGTGCTGATGTTAAAAATAATTTTAAAAAACAAAAATTATAGTTTTTTTCACGATGCATACACGTAGCTCTAAGAGTTTCAGAATCATTTTCAAGTTGAAATTTGTGATTTTTTTTTCTATGCATGAGCTGCATTTCTTTTCTTAGATCCAGAGGATGGAGGTTTTTACCATCAGTATCAGTGGTAGAAATTGGAACTAGTAAAGGATCTAAACTTGCTATAGCCATTGTAAGATCTTCATTGTTTACTTGAACTGAGGTAATGATTGCTACATTGCAATCCTCATGGTTTTTCATCTGAAATTGATAACTGATAATAGCAATATTAAAATTAACTGTGAATTCATTTTCAAAATATTACAAAAATAATCATATTATCTTCATTGTTTACTTTTTAGCTGAACTCGAAGGCTTCACAACTTTTCATCTATCGACTATCAAGTCCAGTGTTCATCTATCTGACAAATAATACGCAAGCATGCTCATGAATTAGGCACTCCATTTAATGAAAGTAACAGGATTTATTATCACAGTAGCAAGCATTTTGTACATTTTCTGCAGTTCGCACAGAAAGTGACAATTGCCACTATGTCTCAAAGTATTACATCTACAACTATGTCAAGAGTCTTGTGGTCAGAAAGTCAATGGTGTTGGCATCTGTTTCTGTGGTTAAACCACAATGATAAATGAGATGCTACTGTAAAGCTTCAATTGGGTAACTTAAGAATAACATAATCCTCGCAACGCAGAAAAGGGCTAGCTTTCAGAATTTAGCTATTCCAATTTCTGCTGTTTCAAGTTCGTAGCTGCACAAACTATTGCCTTCATTTAGCATCTGAGGTTGCATTTTCAACCCCCAAAGCATCAGCCAAATTAAAGTTCAGGTTGCTTCTCATGGTTCTGGTCCTCCCAACTCCTCCATCACCCTTTCTCATCATTGCAGCAAACTCCCCATAATCTATCCTCCCATCCTGTAAAAAGTGACATATTAACAACATTGAGTTTAGGACTTGGAACTTAAAAGATATTATGCTTAGCAAAAGTAGTGCCCGTTATATTATTCAATATGAAACACAGA
>Ga0325402_1002355_pt1 | contig 16518 bp, 11 predicted proteins | sample PopdelMetagenome_22_FD_207212 | JGI IMG/M metagenome (GOLD analysis project Ga0325402, IMG submission 207212) | Populus deltoides microbial communities from Bellville, Georgia, United States - Xylem-PdKOR-R3 | ecosystem: Host-associated > Plants > Phyllosphere > Stem > Wood/Secondary xylem... | reverse complement strand
TTGAGTTATCGAAAAATGGAATTCCAAGTGAAGCACGTGGGCGGTATAGAGAATTGCTTTGTCTCTCTTCCTTTCAACCTAATCCAAATCCTTGAATCCACTCGCCGCCCTGCTCCTCTCCCTCCACTTCTCACTCTTGAACTACGCTCTCCGTCCGCCAACCGTCACTGGACCGTCGCTTGGTCCGGTGCTACCTCCTCCTCTTCCTCCATCGAGGTACCTCAATTTACATCTGATTCATTTTATTTTTTTTAAACTGGAGCGTTAGTTAATCTAATTACTGCAAATTTCAAGGATTAATTGCTTTTTTTTTTGGTTATCTGTGGAGTGAAGGTTGCGCAACAATTTGCAGAGTGCATTTCATTGCCTGATCATATTAGTGTTCAAGTCAGGGCTGTTTCTAATGTTGTCAACGCGACTTTAGTAACCATTGAACCTCATAGTGAGGATGATTGGGAAGTTTTAGAACTTAACGCTGAACAAGCCGAGGCTTCCATATTAAAGCAGGTATTTCTTGCGCTATTTCTTTTCTTCTCCTTTTCTTTTTCTCCCATTTGAGAAATCATATCGGCTTGCAGGTGAGGATTGTCAATGAAGGAATGAGATTTCCTTTGTGGTTACATGGCGGCGCTGTCATTACATTTCTCGTGGTTTCAACATCTCCCAAGAGAGCGGTGGGTAAGATGATGTCTGCAACTTTCCACTCAAATTATAGTAGCTTGATGAAATTTCAGTGATTACCAGCCTTGTTTTTTTTTTTTTTGTGAGTTGTGCTTTCTAGTTATGTGGTTTAAGGAATTGCATTTTTGTTGTTATCAATTTCTTATTTTGTATAATTTAGTTCTGGAATTAAACACTGATTTATCAATTCTTGAAATGATGCTGTGCTTTTGGATGTACATTAAAAAAAATGATTTTATTGAACTCTAATAATGACTCACATAAAGCTATTGAAGTACAAAAGTTGAGGTCTTACCACGTCCTATTACCAAACTGTGGCTTGTGATCTTGATAAATTCAACTGTAATACATTGCTTACCGAAGAATTGCTACTCGTGTTCACCTTTCGTTAAGTTGTATTCTGCAGCTGCTCAATATTGTTATGGCATATTGTGAATCTATGTGGTTTGTTCGGGATTGCATTTGTATTTTGACCTCAAGGTAATTTTGGTGTATTATGAGATTAGGTATTAAGGTGTATTGGGAGTCTAAGAAAGTGATATTTAAAAGAAAAATCTGGTTTGAACTCAATGTCAAGTTTGTTTGTGTGGGAGTATGTTTTGGATATATTCTAGATTCCCCCCCCCCCTCCCCCAACACACACACACACACACACACAACACAAGTTAACTTGTTTCCAAATGATAGGATTCATAATACCTTGAAGGTACATTTGTTATGGTCTTAATTATGTATTTTCATATTAGAGTTTCGATTAATATAATGAAACAAGTGTATATAATTTACATTTTTCCTGTCTGCTATCCCCTCCCCCTCCTAAATTTGATAGATTTTACCATGTAAAAAGAGACAACAAGCAGTATAAGACATTCTCTGACCTGGTATAAGAACATGTATAAATACAAAGCACTTTCCAAAAGCTTTGATGGACACTTAATAATGATTCTAACCCGTAACAATTCCTGGGGTCAAATTCACATAATCAACTTTTTTAGAGGATGCCCGTTTTATCCATATCTAACATTTTTTATAGAAAATTTCGTTTAAGGATATTCAATTTGGTCACATCATTTCAGCATTCTTTTCATCTGCAGGAGGTTGGAAAGAACTTCATTCACCATGTAACATATTAGCATTTTTCTTCCACTTTTATGTGTCTTCTATTCTTCCTTGTTACTGTGAAGGCAAGCTGCTGAAATTCTGCTGCTTTTGGCAAATTTATATAATGGATGCATTGATTTTTCTCATGCTAAGCTGTCATAGATCCTCAATTGAGCTCAGCATCCAATGTTGGAATTCACACCTGTATTAAAGAAATCTCCTTTTATACTCGTTGCAAGTCTGTGCATAATATTCCTTTTCTTTTTTATATGCTTTGGTTTTGATATCATTGGTTGTTGCGTGGACAATTATGTTAAATTAAGGTTTGTCATGGACTACTAGTGTTAATCCTGACCTATGAGATTGTTTTCAGTTCAACTTGTTCCAGGAGCTGAAGTTGCAGTTGCTCCAAAAAGACGCAAAAAGGTTGTTAATAAACAAAATGCCACTGTGCAGTCTTCTAATAAAGAAAGTAATATGGCAAAGGCCATGTTGCGTCTTCAAGATTTAGACAGAAGATTGTTTCACAATTGTGATGTCAAAGGTGTTGAGCTGGCCACCGCACCCACTTGTGTTGCTTATATGCATCCTGAAACTGCTCAAAAGTTTTCTTTAGATTCTCTGCAGTTGGTCACACTTGTTCCAAGATTGTCATCAAAAGATGGTGTTAAGACTCCTGATAGCGATGCATTGAGAGTGAAAAGTGCCTCTCCCAAGGAAGCTAACAATGGAACTTTAACTGACAAGAAAGAATTTTGTCAAGCAATTGTCCGCCTTTTGTTTTCCGATTCAGTGGCTAAAGGACATGTAATGATAGCTCGATCCCTTCGTTTGTATTTGAGAGCAGGGCTGCACTCATGTATGTTAATTATTCTGAGCACTCATTGATCTTATCTATGTTCCTTTATACTGTTTTATTTGCTTTTATGTGAACCTTCATTATTAGCTTTAAAATGCTTCAATAAGGATTTTGTTCCTCTCTTAACAATTATGACTCCTCAATTGATTTTTTTATGCCATACTGTGCAGTTTTGAATTTAGAATATTATTTTGTTTTCAGGGATTTATTTAAAGGGATGCATTACTGATTTGAAGGACATTGCATCACTTTCACTTTCTCCCTGTTACTTTAAGATGCCTGGACAAGATAAGCCTGTTGAGAAGCCTGGTCTAGAACTGATTGACATCGATAAACTTCAGAAACCAAGAAAAACTAGCTTGGACACCTATATGGATGCTGTAGATTGGTCAATCCACGACAAAATTATTGCTTCTCTGTCACAAGACTTTCCTTCTAAACAGGAAGAAGAGACTGGTTATCTGCCTGATAATAAAAAGGGATTGAGAAGACTTCTTCAAGCATGGTATCGTGCACAGCTTGATGCTATTGCTTCAACTTCTGGGGTGGAAGTTAATTCATTAATTGTAGGTAAAGAAACTTTACTTCACTTTGAAGTGAAAGGATATGACTTTGGGATTGATAGGAAGACCAGGGAAAAGGCATCTTCTTATTCAAATGGATCTCTAAAGAACAGAAATAAGACTGGTGGAATGCAACTTGAATTCTTGTATGTACTGAGTATTCCTGAGGAATCTGTGCACGGAATAAAGGTGAATGCATACAGTCTTGCCTTCGATGAAAGAAAAAAGGATAATCTTGGAGTAGGGTTGTTTGAAGGGCTGAAACTAGGTGGCCCTGTGTCCTTCTATTCTTTGAAGGAAAGTAACTCTTTTACAGGGTTTAGTTCAAATGCATCATCTTTGAGTTGGATGGGGACAACTGCTTCTGATGTGATTAACAGTAGGTACTTTCTCTCTATGCTTCTAATTGCAGAGCTTGAAGTTCTCAGGGAAGCCTTTATCATGTGGAATTTTGTAGTTCATGAGCATATAGTGTAATGATCTACATTTCTTTGTTATATATGTTGTCCAGATGCTAACAGAACACATACACATGATAATGAGGAATAATGATAATCTCTACTGTCATGTTTGTTAAGACATGGAAGAATCTCAAGGTGGATGTTGAAGCCAGTTTTCTGCGCACAATACTGGATACCTTCTTTCTACATTGATATTAACTTTTCTTAGCATGTCGAACTGGGGTCAGTAATTTTCTAGTTGCACTTTCACCTTGATCTTCTTCCGTTCTTGACAGAGTGACTGTTTGAGTAAATATTTATGTGGTGAACCTTTTCTGTGGTTTTGGTGAATTGGAATTTTCTTAGAGCCTTAATCATGTGTTCTATAATTGTTGTTTGATCTAAAAGAAAAAGAAAAGGAAAAAGCAGAAGAAAAGTTTGGATTGTTAGTGACTGTTTATTTTACTAGCTGGATTAGTGTATACAGTCTATCTAATGCTATTTAGAATTGAAGTTAGCTTTATTGCTTAAAGTTTTGTTGTGGCTTTCTCCTGTATTCTCTCTCGGTCTTGTTTTTTTTTTTTAATCACGATGCTTGATTATTTTGTGTTTGCATGCATCTTTGTATTGTGACAAAGTAGCTTGATGAAACATCTATGGATTGATTTTTCCAATATTTTTGCCATAACATGGTCATGCCAAACTGCATCGTGTGCTCGTGCTGGCACCCTATGCAGTTCTCAATTTTTGTTGCGCTTAATTTTCCTACTACTGACATGCATCACATGCCCCACCAAGGTGTAAAGAATTTTCTCCTTTCCCTGTTAATAGTTTAAGTGGATTACAATTTTATCTCAATGCAGGATTGATGGTGTTGTTATATCCTCCTTATAGCTCGTGGTTTAATACATACAATCTTCCTCTGCCTGGGCACATTCTAATAAATGGACCTCACGTGAGTTTTATCTCTTTGATTTTAGTAAAGTTATCTATAATTTGATGTGTGATATACAAAATATGCTCATTATCACTGTCAAACCAAACATGACTGCACTGCACACAATAGTTTTATCATCCCACATTGTCTGTTTGGTTCAATTGTATGGAGATTTTCATCTTGAAGATGAATGAACTTCCTTGTAGGTGTTAGATGCCAGATTATTTGTGTCATATGTCAGGGAACATGTTTAAATCACATGGTTAATTTTTGTCACCCTATGCCTAAGGGAATCAAATGTGCAAGCTGCCGGTTTAAGATGTGTAGATACACTCATTTTGAACTATCACTCAGATAACGAGAATCGACAATATTGTTTTCATCCATGAAAAAAAAAGACAACACCTCTATCCGCTTGAAATTGTAACAGGTATCATTTGAATGTTGTAACAGGTATTAATAACACAAATAGATGAAAGGGCACACATTGACTTTCTCTGAAAAAGCTTTATTGTTTATGTATTCGCATGGTGTACTATGTTTGGATGGTGACTGGTGAGAAGTGTCATAATCTCTAAAAATGATTATTGCCCCTATATTATTTTGGGATCAATTAGTCTTTCTGGCATCTTTTGTTTTTGAGCTTCAGTTGCATTTAGAGGTTTGTATTAATGTACCAAATGACAGTGGATAGATGAAGAATTTGAGGGTAGTGAAGATGTCATGGGATGAGGTAAGGGAGAGAAAAAGACCAAAAGAAAAACAGCAGAAATAGGAAAAGAGAAATGTAATGTTAAATCTCACGTCAATAGCCAATCTTGAAAGAGGGTATGCCAAAACATATGATAAGATGTTATAAAGGCATCAAGAACCTAATAGAATTTCAAATCAAGTTAGATTCTGATTATACACTGGAAAACATGTCCATGCCACTTAACTGGAAATACATTAGTAAGGAGTTCCCTAATTACAATTTAAAATGCGAGATAATCAAATAAAACCAATTTTGTCTTAATAATTCTAAATCCTACTTTGCTTCTTGTCATGAGAATTTAGTTGCATCAGATCTTGTCTTTTCTAGAGAATGGAAGATGACCTAATTTTTTTTTTTTATCTCTACTTCCTTCTCTCCTTGTTTCTAATGATTTATTCAAGAATGAAATTCACCAAAAAATCTAAAAAATATAAAACAATCAAAAGTGTAATCAAATTCATAGTCCTTGACTGTTCACCAATGGAACTAAATCCTTCATTTCTAAAAAGTATCTGGATTTTGGCATGTTGATAAGCGTACATGTTCAATTGTCTATTTTTTTTGTCATTGCTTTATCATACAAATCAAACATATTATTCCAAGAGTCATGTATCAGTTAATACAAGAGATTGAAATGTGTTTGCTTTTTAGGGTTCTGGAAAAACCACTTTAGCAAGAGCTGTTGCAAAATCCCTTGAAGAGCGTGAAGACCTCTTTGCCCACATGTGAGGAATTCTTTTTTTAACACATTTATGCAATTGTCTGTTTTTTTCTTCCTTTTAACTGGTAAATCAAATGTTTGTCTGTGTTAATTCTTGTGAACAAATTTAATCATAACAAGGCTTAAGGGTGGCACACACAAACACATTTTTTTGTATTGCTCTAATTTAGTTTTGTGCATGCAGAGTTTTTGTAAGCTGCTCTGGACTCACTTTAGATAAAGCCCCGGCCATTCGTCAAACCCTTTCTGCTTCCATATCTGAAGCATTAGATCATGCACCTTCCCTTGTCATCTTTGATGATCTGGATACCATTGTGTCAGCCTCTTCTGACTCTGAAGGATCACAACCTTCAACATCGGTTGTTGCGCTGACGAAATTTCTCTCAGATTTTATAGATGAATATGGGGTAATAAATTCGTCATGGTCTTTCCCTTCTTCCTGGATTGATAATATTGAAGCCATTGTAAATGTGTGTTCTGTTTTACTTTTGCATACAATGTGCAATTGGTCGGTTCTAATGACAGTGCCTTCATATTCATGCATAATTATGATTGATTGGAAGACATCCACACTAGTAGAGGAACATTGGTTTCAGGTTACAAATAACACAAAATGGATCTATTCTGAACATGAAGATTTAATATGGCAATGTACAGGAAAAAAGGAAGAGCACATGTGGAATTGGCCCGATTGCCTTTATAGCCTCTGTGCAGACTCTGGAGAATATTCCACAGTCATTGAGCTCTTCAGGTCTGTCACTTTTTGCACTTAGAAAGTATGCTGTGAAAGGTTTCAGGTTACTAACACTTCCCTTTCTCTTCAGTTTGTCTTTTTTATACTGGTTTTGTGTATTTGGATGTTTTCAGGAAGGTTTGACTTCCATGTGCAACTGCCTGCTCCTGCTGCCTCAGAACGCGAGGCTATATTGAAGCATGAAATCCGGAGGCGTTCCTTACTGTGTTCTGACGACATTTTGCTTGATGTGGCTTCCAAATGTGATGGATATGATGCATATGATCTGGTATTTGTTGTGATTCTGGATTTGGGATGTATCAACATTTTGTTCCTTTACTCTCTTCTTCTTCTGTTTTTTTTTTTTCCCTTACAAATATATCATCTAAAATGATGATTTTGCAAGACAGTAAATCATTCTAAGTGGAAAAATCAACAATTCATAGGAAGGAATAACTTTTTTATTAACAAAAATTCATGAAAGAGCATGAATCAAATGCTAACATTCACAACAATTTGAAGCTCATTTATAAGTCATAGGAAAGAAGACGATGGCATAACTCAACAGATATTCATGTGCTTGGTTTTCCTGAAACAAGGCCTTCATCTAGCATCTTCAACTACCAAGCAATTGTGATAAGCAAAACAAAATACTCAAATCTTCTTGAATTGAATTGGCTAGATCATGAATTCTCTACTCAGAAGGCAGTTGATACTGTTCTTAAAGTTTGTTGATGTGAATTTGGGTCTCTCATTTGTTGGCTGTCTCCTGTGCAATAGCTAGATTTCAAAATTTTTATTTGTTGGAGCTTCATGTTTTTTGTCACTTTACTTAACATTTAATTTTATTATATACCCTTCCATCATTCTTGTAATGAAAATTGCATGTTATTGTAATGTGCTGGGTGGCTACTTTAAGTTTCTTCTTCATTGTCAGTTCATCACCATTCAAGCTTGTTTATGCTCACCTTCTCCATGATGAAGTGAGACACATCTTGCATAGGGCACATAGCTATTATTGAAACTTCAAATTTGTTGTCTTAAGTCTGTTGTGATACTTCTAAAATTGGTTATGTTAGCAAAATTCTTGGGAGTGAAAAACTGTGTTTGAAGCTACTTTTGTTGCACATGTATGAATTGTAATTTCTGATATGAAGCAGTTCAATGTATCAGGAAATATTGGTAGATAGAACTGTACATGCTGCTGTCGGCCGATTTTTGCCTTCTCATTCTACTTTTGAAAAGCATGACATACCCACGTTAATCAAGGACGACTTCTCTCGGGCAATGCACGAGTTCCTTCCAGTTTCTATGCGTGACATCACTAAATCTGCCCCTGAAGGTGGCCGTTCTGGGTGGGATGATGTTGGTGGTCTTAGTGACATAAGGAATGCTATTAGAGAGGTATGATTTTTGATTTCAACATGTTTAATGATCAAAAATCATTTTATGATTATTGACTATATCATTTGCAGGTTGTGTTAACTGTTAATTTGTTGTTAACAGAAGATCAGCATTTCAATTATTTGCTTTCCCATTCATCTTAACTTCAAGTTGTAGGCTGTTTGAATATTGTGAAATGAGTATCACGCTAGTTGTAAGAAAAAAAGTGAGGCTTTGAAAAAAAGAAAAAAGCACCTCTAGGCTCTGTGGATTAATCAAATAGAGAGGAATGCTAGAACTTCTAATGGAATTGTGCCATCATAGGAGATCTTTTTGGTTCCTCTGGAGTTAAATAGTTCTCTAGATCGATGAGACAGCTCACTGCCCAGTAGTTTCAAATACTCATTTTATTCCTCACCTTAAGGTGCATACTGCATAGGCATATGGCCTTGGTAAAGGTGTATCACTCAAAATAGAATTTATTTTCAAGCAATTATCAATTCCTTATATGCGAAAATGCAGTCTTCTATACAAGTTTGCTCACACTTCAGACCAATGAAAAACTGGAAAGTTTTTGGGAATACTATTAATTTGAGTGCCAAATGACCCACAATACTGTAATTAAAACTAGAAATGTTGCCAAAATTATAGTTGTCATAAAATTGAAAGCATGATGAAGAAGTACATGAAAAATCTGAAGAAACCCTTATGTTAATTGTGAAAAGAATCATGATCCTCTCAGCCCATCCTACATAGAAGAAGTTGTGTTTAGTCTTGATTTTATGATGGGTGAAATACTGGGGTTGGAAGACCTGTGAACATAGGATCTGACCAATGAGAAGTCGTGTTTCCAACTTTTTGACCTTTCAGGGCTTTCAAATTTGGATCATAAATTTTAGATAACCTGTGTGCTTATTTTTAGATATTTTGTATTTAGAGATTGCCACATCTCAATCACTGTGGTGCTGAAAATTGAGTTACTTAATTGAATGGATTTGAATAACAAAACACTTCTCTTCCCCATTATCCTTAATCCTTGAACTTGATACATGATGCTCATATTAATACTAACAACTAGGCCATGGAGAGGGCTGGTATAGATGATTACTGTATATAGTATTTCAATTTATGACATATCTGTAGTTGAGAAACTCCATTCTTATATACCCCTTCGCTTTTTTGTGAAGTTGAATTTGATTGCAGTCTCTCATGCAAGTTGGAGGCAGCTTATGCAACAAAAATAGATAGATTTGTGTTAATGACACTCCTTATCCTTCTAAAGGACATTTCTCTTTAGCAATTCCTTTTTATGTCAACTGTTTTGGATCATCTGATTCTACATTGGGTTTGTTGACTATGGTACTTAGGTTTGTTATACACTCCATCTGGTTTTCTGCTTTACTGTATAAGCTCCTTGCTCTGGTGATTTCTGCTTTGAATAGGCTCTTTTTGTTTCAATAATTTTTTCCCTGATAGCGCAAATGTTTTTGAAGGATTTGAAACATTGTGTAAAATATGATTTTCTGAAGGAAACCTGAGTGTGTCAGTCACACACGGTTATGCCTTTGTTTCATTCATTCAATAAGTAATGGATGGTGTCTAACCTTTTCGGTATTCTTAAACTGGCCTTTCATTAAACACTAGCCATTGGACTATCCAATGAAACAGTAATTCATTTATTTGTTTGGTGCTTTGTCAAGTGTTTGCCCTCTAAAACTTCTTTGTGCCTTTAATTACTTTTTTTTGAGCCCTTTTCTTTTCCCATGCTTATTCTATGACAGGCTTGAGGTTGTTATTGTTAATTCTATGCAGATGATTGAATTGCCTTCAAAGTTCCCGAATATCTTTGTCCAATCTCCTTTACGCTTAAGGTCAAATGTTCTCTTATACGGTCCTCCTGGTTGTGGCAAAACTCATATTGTTGGTGCTGCTGCTGCTGCCTGTTCTCTTAGATTCATATCAGTGAAAGGACCTGAGCTGTTGAACAAATACATTGGTGCTTCTGAACAAGCTGTAAGAGAGCAATTAAACCTCCCTTCCCATTTTGAAATGAAAAATAAAATAAATAATTTCTTTTAAATTAGCCATTCTAGAACTTTTGACACTTCCATTGCATAATTTTCCTCATATCTACATACCCTAGCACAGTGCTGTAGTTTTTGTCCTTGTCAAGCCAGAACGCTATCTCCTAAAATATTAATGGAATGGTAGTGAATTTACTTTTTATTGGGTCAATAATCTTATTTTCTTTCTTCCAAGTGAATTGAAGTTTTTGAAACTTTTTTTTTCATCTATTTTTCTTTCCATGTATTCACATACATTTCAAAGGGTTTGCCACTGCATTGATTTGGAATTCGCTTGCTTGAAGTCCAATGCTTACACAAAAATTTATTCTTGATGCATTTTGGCATACTGCTTTGTGAAGATTGTTGCTTTGAAAAACTTTAGCTCCACACTGTGTAATGATGCTTGTAAGCCATATCCTTTTGTCAAAACAAATTCACACCTCAAACGTTTTCCTTGTCAAACATTTTGTCTGCCTGTTATATCCTTTGACACATCACTACCATTTATTCTTTGTTGAATAGTCAGTTTGCAATTGTTTGTTAGATAGGTGGTAAGCAATCAATTACGTATTGCACTCACTTTACATTTCCAGTATTGCTTCAACTGAAGAATACTGCATAATTTACTGATAATTTCATTATTAATATTCACTGATCATTGTTTGGCATAATTGATCAAAGAGTATGTGGTATATCATGGAGATTTATAAATATGCTTATGAAACTTGTGTGGATGCAGTATTTTATTATGTTGAAATTGATTAAAATAAGATATCAATATTACAATTGAGTGTGAACTCCTTTTCTTCTTTTAGTTGAATTCAATAATGCGCTTTGATGGTGGTCTGCATTTGATTGTGTGATTTAATGACCCAGAAGTGAACTTGAGACCATAATAGGTTCCTGTATTGGAATATGCCTGTGTTTCCTCCTTGTAAAAATTTAATGCATATTGACTGCTGGCAATGCCCTTGCTTTCACTACAGGTTCGTGATATTTTCTCAAAAGCTGCCGCTGCAGCACCATGTATTCTATTTTTTGATGAATTTGATTCCATTGCCCCAAAACGAGGGCATGACAATACTGGAGTAACTGATCGTGTTGTTAATCAAGTTAGTTTCTCATTTTGGTTTTTTCATCTTATATGGTTTCTTTATCAATTTTTCTCACTTGTGAATTCTTCCTTTTCCCAGTTTCTAACTGAATTAGATGGCGTTGAAGTTTTGACTGGAGTTTTTGTTTTTGCTGCGACAAGGTTTGTTTCAATCTGGTGTATATACTTATTTCTGGTTCAGGTTCCACTCCAGACATTAATTACTTGGTACTAACAAGAGAGATTTTCTGCACTTGCAATCTATTGCATATAATTTAGTGCATGGTTTTGCTTGTAGCAGTCCATGGCATTTCCAATTTCAGAAAGCAGATACCAAATGATGGATACCTTTTTTTGGCTCAATACTTGTGTTAGCTTCCTGTGCTGATTAGAGAATGTCTTCCCATCCTTACTGTATTTTCTTCTCTTCCTATTTTCATAAATTTTCCTTTCGTCCAAATGAGAAGGTGAAAGGAATTAGGTGCCATAAAATTACATGTTGTAAAAATTGACTCCTGCAAATGAAATAATTGAATTATTATAAGGGATATAAAGAAATTGTTCTAGATTTGTTAATTTCAATGGAGGATTGCCACTGATAATTAACGATGCCAGATAGATGTGTTGCTAATGGATTCTTGTTCTTTTGCATAAATTTGGTTTCAAAATTGACTTTAATCATGTATTTCATTCAGCATCTCATGTCGACTGGATATCCAGTGATCTAATTTTTAACATTTTGTTGGAATTTGTTATTAAATGTTTACAGCTCCATGATTAACATTGATTCTGACAAATTTTTGTTCCTTTTGTTCCCTGGTTTGTTAATTAGATTTTAATGACTCTTTGAAGACTAACTTTCTACTATTCTTGTTTTCCCATTATCAAATGATGAAGCAGTAGACCAGATCTACTTGATGCTGCGTTGCTGAGACCTGGTCGGTTAGATCGCCTTCTTTTCTGTGATTTTCCATCTCGGAAGGAGAGGCTGGAAATCCTAGCAGTTCTTTCTAGAAAGGTGAGTAATACTGCCCATTTGTAACCTTTTTGTTTTAGATAAGAAAAAAAATGTATCAATTGCAAAAAGAATTACCAAAGCTCGATCAAATTCGCAACCTCTCTTAGCTCACCCCCCCATCTTTCTCTTTCTAGATTCCTACTGAATTCTACATACTTGAATGAGAATAGACCCTTAACACAAACAATAAGAATTGCCCCCTTTAATGTTAGAGAATTACTTCATTTGTGTCAAAAAGTCAATTTGCACATTGTGTTTCATTTTGGTCAGTTCACCCAATTTGGCCCAAATATGGGCCAGTTTACTGCAATTAAAAGAAAGTGCTCGTTAGGTATTGTTGACGTGAGTTTCGCTTGACAGGCTCACATATTTTTTTATAGAATTAAATAAAACGTGAATTCGAACAAGAAAAATTGATATGAATTCTAAAGATCTCCATCTAAGGTAGAGTGTACTCTTCCATTCAAATAAAAATTTTGAGAGTTTCCAATCTGATCTTCCCAAAGCTTTCAATTACCACAACTTTCCATTCCATCAGTACATAACTATAATCCCCACAATCTTTTGCTATTGAAACTCAATGCTAAAACCCATTTTTAAATACAATCTCAACCATCTGACATAATCTAAAATCCATTTCAACTCAAGTCTCTGTATATTCTTGCCACTACCATGACTTATCCATGATTTAACCTCCACTGCCATTACAATGCTGTCTACTCCTCTGACAACAACCTGTGAAGTTCTTTCAAAATCAACGTCGTTTAAATCAGCATTTCATCAAACTCAAAGAGTGCAACTCGTGAGATGAGAGGATAAAGAGAAGCTAGCGGAAAGCTAAATTATACGAGTCCGCAACAAAGAGTAGACCAAAAACCAGCAACTAAATCACAGCAATGCTCACGTACACATTAGAAAAAGCTGCTCAAATGAAAACCCAGCCATGTAAGAAACAGTGAAGTTGAAAAGTACTGTTGAAAAGGAGTGGATATGGAGCAGCTGATTGGGTTTGTGAGGAAGATATAAATGAGATCTTACGGAGGTGAGGTTTCACCACAACTTTGACACTTGTTGATGGATTTTTATGTTGTTGGGTTGATGCTGACAATAGCTAAAGAGGCTTCAGGACTTTGATATTCAAGATTTTATACCCAACAGCAGAGTTTGATTTGGGTCTCATATATTGGTGCTGTTGTTGTCTTGAAGCTTGGAGAATATGGAAGTGATCTGAGAATCCAGAACTTAAGACATAATGATGAAGAGAATTGGTGTAGAGTAGGAGTGGAAGAGATAGGTTGTTGAGTTTGTTTAATTTTAATTGACTTGGTTTTGTTTAATCATTGTTCTTTGGAGTCTTAATTAACTTTGTTTTGCATAAATTAATTTCTCTCAGTTTTTTGTGTATTTCTTTTGTCTACATGATGTAATTAAGTGATCACATGAAGCCTTTATTAAACTGGAGCCAACTGGGGGAATTGTCCCATAGTTTGGCCAAATTATGTGAAATTGACCAAAAATAAACATGGTGTGTACATTAACATGTAGAAATAAACACGAGGGGTCTTTCTCTTAATCTTATTGCAATAGAAACTCTTTTGAAAGAGATTAATAGTAGATCAAATAGTATGCTGTATTTGTGGTAGCTTTTGTGTCCGTATAAGGTGAAATAGAAATTATGTTGCGTTTTAGAAAAAAGAAGTGTAATCTTTGCCGCTAAGCTTCCAGAAAGACCAACTGCTGTTTGGAAATCAACATAAAAATTGCAAAGGTTCATTTTTTATGGTCATGTTGTTTGATTTTTGGCATCAACATAGGTGCTCTATTTTCATATATCTGTATTCTCAAACTATGCCATCTAAAAATCAATGCAGCTGCCTCTTGCCAATGATGTTGACATGGAAACAATAGCTGCTATGACAGAAGGATTTAGCGGTGCTGACCTACAAGCTCTTCTCTCCGATGCGCAGCTGGCGGCAGTTCATGAACATTTAAGCAGTGCAGACATGGGCGACCCTGGTAAAATGCCAGTCATAACTGATGATCTTTTAAAGACCACTACTTCCAAAGCAAGACCATCGATATCTGAAGCTGAGAAGCAAAGACTCTTTGGTATTTATAGCCAATTCTTGGATTCTAAGCGATCTGTTGCTTCACAGGTTCCGCTCGCTCTCTTGGAGTCCCATCTAGTTCACTTCTCATTTTCTGTTCTCTCAATTGAAGCTCAGTACTAACAAATTATTTGTCTGCAGTCAAGGGATACAAAAGGCAAAAGAGCTACTCTAGCATAAGAATCTTCTGAGGGCCAAGCAACAAAATCAGTCATGTAAATTATACTTGACAAATAAACAAGTGCTTCTACTCAATATTATGGATGGAGTCTGTGCAATCTTTTCAGGGAAAAAAATTAAAAATCAATGGTGCAATTTGTTCCCAATTTAAGATCTAATCAGAGACTCTATAGAATTGGATTGTTCATTCTGCGATAGTTAATAGAGATATGTTGATGTATGAGTACTGTAAGTGGATATAGCAAAGAGCACTTGCTTATACAGTTCCGTCCATTATTATGTACAACTGTAGACATAACGAGGGACAAAGGCACGTAGCGAAGGTTCGCTCAGCACATTCTTTTCTCAAACGCGCACCTGCACTTGACTCGGATGATAGGGAACAAGAGAACTAAGAAGTCCATTTCTTTTGTGCTTAGGAAAGCAAGAAAAGTAAGCCCATGGGAACGTGATGGAATGAAGAAACTGGGAGGCTTTCCTTGCAATTGTCGAAAGACCTCATGAGGTACAATTTCAACCATCTTTTGTTGATGATCCAGCATCCTTATGAGTGACAAGGTTATAGTTGAGACTTGAGCGGTTATCTTAATGGAGGTCTTTAGAGACTTATTTTGACGATCAACAGTTTTTGTGAATAAAACATTAAGGGGGCAAAGGTCGATTTCTTTTAATCATTTTCGTATGCTTCTCTGATTGGGGTTTTTATCAAGGGTTCCATCTTTAGAACTGCTTTAACACATCCTAAAGATGGAAATATTAAAGAAAGAAGAATGTTCTAGTTTTGTAGCCTGATTTTGAATGGCTCCACTTAAACAATATTCTTAGAGGTTGAAAAACATGTTAGAGATAAAAGGTAAGTTCTTAAGATGTAGTATTTTGATGTCGACTTTTAGGATGGATTTCAATAAAGTTCTGACCAACTTGTACATAAAAAAGAAAAAAGAAAAAAAGAGTTGCACCACACTATCTTTTTATGCAAAGAAAGTTCGTAGTGTCAGTTCGTTCTTCAAATTTCGTCAGATGTTTCTTCAATTATATATATATATAGAGAGAGAGAGAGATCAGAAAGAATTGAATAGAGAGACAAGCTAACGTTGTTTAAGATAATGGAGTTCAAGTGTTTGATTAATCTTTTTGGATAGGACTGAGAAATTCTTCATCTAAAGAAAGTATACAAGCTGAAGCTGGATGTGATTAAAATTGGAGAACATAATAATAACATGGCTATGTATGTAGCTGTACTGTAATTCATCGATCGGAAGCAATTCTAAAACATGCCTGACTGATCCACTTCATTTGACTTGATCCAAACAACTCCACCATACACAAATTTCCTTTGCCCAGCCGACGGAGGATGGATAAGGTTCCACATTTCTAACTTGAATAGACCTGCTCCTGGGCTGGGTGTCCTGTTTTGCCACGAGCTAAATTTGTTTTTCATAATTTTTTTTTTAAATTAGAGTTGAAATACTAAAAACAAAAAAATATTAAATTGTAATGTTAAAGGAAGGAAAACAAAAAAAATAACCAGCAAGAAACTGAACCATCAATGCCGACACGCGCTGCTCCAGATAAAAGAAGACATAGCATCGCTTCCAACAACAAGGCGGATGGGTGTTTTCAAACGCTAGGAGGCACCGCAAGCGTCTTTGGATGCCTCACTTGCGCCTGTAATTTTTTAGCCAAATATCAAATACTTAATAATTATAAAAAAAAATATTATGAAAATACAAAAAAAAAACCCTTTAACTCTAGGTTTAAAAATCTTAGCTTTTAATAGTATTTCTATCGTCTCACTATATATTTTAATTATTTTTTTATATTTAGAAAAATATTAAATTTCTTTTTAGTTGATATTATAATAACAAAAATATTATTGTG
>Ga0325402_1002354_pt1 | contig 16519 bp, 9 predicted proteins | sample PopdelMetagenome_22_FD_207212 | JGI IMG/M metagenome (GOLD analysis project Ga0325402, IMG submission 207212) | Populus deltoides microbial communities from Bellville, Georgia, United States - Xylem-PdKOR-R3 | ecosystem: Host-associated > Plants > Phyllosphere > Stem > Wood/Secondary xylem... | reverse complement strand
AAATCTTGTCACGGAAGTTCCTTGCTTCATTCAGTCATGCAATCATGGAAGCAGGAAGCCGTGGAAAGTTCAAGATTATTATGTTTTGTTGAAATTGTTTTTCCATTTAAAACATTAAAAATAAGTTTATGAAAATATTTTTCAAAGCGTATTAACTTATAAATAAAATATATTAACATAATAAAAAAATTTTAAAATTTTTTTTTTTAACAATATCATCTCTCATGATATTTATTCATATCATAGTAGCCATAATCGCTCTAAAACCGTCACCATAGCCATCACGGTCTCTCCGTTCACTATTATAACCATCATTTTGTTATTAATATAATTATTATCATTATCATTTGCTTTCCCCCATGTGATCATTGAATGAAAAATGTGTTTTTTAGCTTTTTTTTAATATTTTTTATTTAAAAATATATTAAATAATATTTTTTTATTTTTAAAAAATTATTTTTAATATTAACTTCATCAAAATAATTTGAAAACACAAAAAAATATTAATTTAAAATTAAAAAAAAATAATTATTTTTTTCAAAATCACTTTTAAAATATAAAAACAAACCAACATATATATATTCCCTTTTGTTTTTCCTTTTCAATCATGCTTCTACTCTCGGTAGAAATTTTTGCACAAATAAGAAGTGTATATAGTCTAATTCACAGTTTACCTAAAAGAAATGGATCTTCTGATTACTGTTTCTGGTAGATTCATTATATACAACATTTCGGCCACCATTGATGTATTGGGCAACACTTATGCTCTACAAAAAGAAGACTAAAAATCATCATTATAATATAATATAGTGGTAACGATAGTGGTGATGATATATATATATCCCTGCGTACGTTTTTCAAGCCTGTCAGGGCGAGTACAAAAATGATTGCAGTCAAAATCACAGAACACTAAATGCTCAAACCATTATTATATACAAATTTACACCTAGACCTCTGGCGTTTGAGCTTGCAGATATAGGCAAAACTAGGATAGAGTCACTTGAACTGTTCTGTTACTTGTGATGTTGAGCGGAAAAGTCCGGCTCTGTTGGTTTTTGAGGCAGAAATGACAATCTCTGCGGCAATCTAGCTGCGTATGTGCCATTCTGCCGCAGATTTCTTAATGCGTTGGCAGCAAACTGTGATGCATAAATGGCAACATCAAGGTTTGGCGAAGTACTGGCCTCGTTTGCCAAAGCATCTTGCAGTTTTTCTTCTGCTTGACGTAAGCTTTTAGCCTGCTTCCTCCTACAGTGACGATGCCAAGCTGCCTGTATGAAGCATGCTGCCCACGTCCTCCACTGCACTGAGAACAACCTGAAAACAAAATATCACCAATAAGAGTTGTGACTTCAGTACAATGGTCAGTTGCAAACTTGCAATAGTCACTAGAGCTTATAGGGAAAGCAGCAATCCATCGTTCCAGTTGCATAATTCTGAGAGAATCTGCTTATATCAGGCCCTGAATGATAGCAGGAGAAATATTCCATTACTAGCCTCTCTCTATGTCTACAGGAGAAGAAAAGGAAGGAGAAACGATCCCTGAAAACTTGCCTGAATGTGTGCTGGATATCCTTGTGATGTAATCGGCGAAACTGGGAAGCTACAGTCTTCAAGTCTTCAGCTTCCAAAGCAAAGGCCTCAACCTCTGACAGAGCTTGTACTGTTCTAGTTGAGATAGGGAGGTTGGAGGATTGGGGATCTAGGGCCCATGTAAGAAGCCCTTCTCCACAGAAGTCACCAGCCTTGAGAGAGACAGCATTGAAAAAACCAGTTCTTCCACCATTAGTGGTCACACTTAAAAGAGTACCTCGCATGATAAATAGCATCTCGTCAACTGGGTCCCCTTCTCGAACAATGTAGCTATCCTTGGTGTAAAGAGTTGCCTTGAGACGATCGCATACTGCATCCAATATGTGCTCATCCATTTTTTCAAATATTGGCACCTGAAGAGTTGTTAAACATTCTAGATATTGTTATTTCTCAAAGAAAAAGGGCAACAGAAAATATTTTAGCACATGTTGAGCCCATCCAATAATGCTAGAAATTAGCACACAGACAAAGACTTGGAAAAGAACTCACTTTCTTGATCAGATCCAAGCAAAGATGGCGGTTTATGTCCCTCCTGAGATCTTTAGGAAGATTACGAATTAGCCCTCGCTCTTCCACTCCTCTGGTTTCTTGCCATTTGTACTGTTCATGCCGCCTAATTCGTTCCTTCAGGTTATCAGGGAGCATTCGGTGGGACATCCACTGCTCTGAATCCCTCCTTTTCACTCTCATTTCCTCTATTCTAACAGTTGTGGATTCGAGATATTTCTGCGACAACCAGGATGTACAATTGTTTAGTGCTTTGAATCATAAGAACGGGCCTCAAACGAGACAGTTCGCAAGGTCGAGATAATTTATCACTTATGAGTAGGGAAAGGAAGGAAAAGTAAGGGTTAAACATCTTGTGCTTTTTTCAAGGGAATGGTACTCAGGAGGCTTAAATTGTCAGCAGAATCACGAAAGCAGAGCCCTGTGATATTGAGATAGCAGAATCACAATATTCCATTATATGGACCATTTATTAACCATCATTTCCTACTGCAAGGCCATGTTAAGGAATTACCTGCATATTACCAATAAGCAGTGCAAACAAAACCAATCCAGCGATGGATATGAAGATGGCAAAGAGAATCTCTCCAATGAAGGTGCTTGTTTTAAGGTTTTGTCCAAGAGAGCTGTAAAACAAAATTTAAAAAGAAAATATGTAAGCTGGATAAAGTGACTAGAGTAAGGAATGTAAATAATTTCATTTGTTTATCATATATTTCCTTCTCCTTCTTTTTATTAAAGGTTCGTAGACTATGTTTCCATTCAATTCAAATAAAGACAGGGCCTGCTGCATGCTGTCCAATTCTAACCCTGATGGCAGGTGCTTGAAATAGCTGGTTTTAATAGGGTTCCTTTATCTATCATTCAGAACTAGAGGGTTCAATTCCACAGACTGCCTGCTGGTTGGTATTCAACATTTCAATATAGCCAATTTTTTGCTGCCTCGCATTCTTAAATTGGTAAAATTCTGAAGTGACAATTCAGCTTTTAAGAATGAATCAATGGAGAATGTAATTTCATATGATACAAATGAGAGCATGGTAACTGGTTAAGGACTGAACTAGACAAACCATATATCCCCAAACCTGAGATTGCGCAAACCCCACCAAAAGCAGTAAAAGAATTTCCGCGGAAAATAAGTTGACTCCACCACTCCCGAATCAAGAGCATCAATAAATATACCAAAGTTGAAGACCGATGAGTTTTGAATTTGATCAGGTTGGATAAAAGGGCATGATTCAGTCAGGAATGTGTAGTTTTCTTGACGATGATTTCCACAATACCAGTACGTAGAATCACACCCTGCTCGGTCCTCACACACTTCACGCCAGCATGAATCTTCTCGTTCGATTGAGAACAAGTACCAAAAGGCTCCAATTATCTGGCATATCACGTTTTTCTTTATCAAAAATCCACTTTAATACACCGGAAAAATGTTAAAGATTGTAAAGTATCAAATCCAACTTACATGACTGGCTAGCATGTAGAGAAAGAGGTTGAAAACAGCTCCCGCCCATGCTGTTTCAGTTAGTATGCCAGAAGTTCTAGTTATTTCTTTGAACAATGGATAGATTCGAACAAGCCTTGGTATGTATTGGGAGAAAATTACAATCTCAAGCAAGTTCTTCGCAGCCAATGAAACCGGGCCATCAACTGATGGAAGGATGATTATAACCACTACCTGAGCAGAAGAAGCACGATATGTCAAATTTCTAGGGCTTACACCAGTTGAGCAGTGAATGATTTTTTGCAAGAAAGAAAAAATCATGTATACAAGTTTCAATTAGAGATAGTCAATAATTTGCTCTTGGTTCATTCTTTTCCCCCATATTTTGTATTAAAATTTCAAATTTGAGTTAAAAATCAGTTTTTCCAGTGATAATAATCAAGAATTGTAATGCAGCAAGTCCAATCAAAATCTGTATACATGCCATGTTAAAACGTGAGGATGGGAGCATCAGATGACATAAAATCGTCTAAATGAACCGTTTTTCATACAAGTTTTAGGAAGACAATCAACGTTAAGCATACGATTTAAAGCATGCTCCCCCCCACCCTAGTAAGTGAAAGTCACAGGTTGGATTTCATCTTTTCACAAGTCCTCTTCATTCCCGCCACTATATCAAGCAAAAGTCAAGAATGGTTCTTAATGCAAGTTAACAAAACAGGGAAAGAATACCTGAGGAAGTGGAAGGATTGCTAGAATATCAACGATAAAGTGAGAGGTAAGGTATTTTTTGGCGATAACTTTAGGATCCTCAACCAACTCGCCCCTCCCAAATACACGAGAAGAAGGGGCTATGAACCCAGTGCGGAATTGAAAGGCTATGCGAAGTATGTATACGACATCAATGAATGTACGAAGAACACAAGCAGCAGCTTCCATCTTATGGTCCAGATCAAGGCATTTGTCTTTGTCAGTGCCATTAACCCATGGGATGTAAAAGAATAAGGGGTCTATAGCCACTGCAAGCACGCAAACAAGCATAAATATTTTGTTCCAATTCTGGAGAAATGAACATTGTGGATCAAGAATCTTCTTCTTAGGTCCTTGTTCTTTCACTGAGCGAGCACCCCTAGGATAGAATCTCAATGGTTTCTTGAGGCTTCCAATCCTCTCCGAACCCATCTCCCACCCTTTTCGGATATTATCCCAAACTGCATTGAAAGTTGGTTTGACTTTTCTTGCGTAAAATCCATCTTCAATGGAGTATCCCTGCTCTGAACTGAAGGATTTCTCTGATCTCCAATCCTGAAACCTGCGTAAGAAAGTAAAAGTTGAAACTTGAAAGCGCAAAAAGCACAAGTTACATCAACCAAGCAAACCATCAAGGAGATGAGAAACTCAACCCAGTAAACACCAATCTCTTATCGATCGAAACAATCCAATTTATTGAACTATAGGGTCCGAGAAAAGGTTAAAAGTCGTGCAATTTACAGACTGGCATTGATTTCAACCACCCTGAATATTGAATATAAAATTTGTATCATGTTCAAAATATGACAACCCTGTAACAAAAATATAACCCGATATCGTTAACTAAATATGGGTAAAAAAACCCTGTAATTCACACACTTGACAGTGATTTCAACCACCCAACATTCTCAACAAGAATCAACACAATTCCACCCTTTCAAGTCATTTGATAAAACATTCACAAAATACTATGATAAACAAAATCCAATTTACTTTTGGTTTGCTCTGCTTAAATTCATACAACACTGTGTTTTTGTCTAGGATTAAAAAAGGTGACAAACCTGACAAATTTGTCTCCTTTGAGATTCATAACTTTGACCAACTATAATTGACTCACTCTGGCTTCCAAAACCAATCCTGCAAAACATAAAACAAAAAACACAAGCATAAATAAACTCAGTTCGGCTGCTAAAGAAAACAAGAGGGTGAATGATCATATGCAAATCATGTTTTCCAATAAAAAAAAAAAGGAGAAGAACTGACCAAAGCAAAGACGGTTTATTTCATATGGGCTTGTACAAGTTTTTTTTCCCGTTTGTTGATCAATATATATATTCGAATTAAACGAAAAGACAAGGATGTGTGCAAGACTGTAAGGAAAAGACACCACCAGGCTATTTCCTTTGTTTTATGGAGCACGTGCATATATTGAGTTTCTCTGTTCTTTATGAAGAAAAGAGAGTTCGTAGACAAATTTCGTGCTAAGAGGAGAAGGAAGTTCGTCGAGAGACTCACTCCAATGGCTGGCAGTCACGGTTTGCGCTTTCAGAGAGACGAGACGAGAATGAGCAAAGAGAGGGAAAAATATAAAAGAAAGCAAATACTAAAAAATGGCAACGCCGGGGCAAAGTCGCAAGTCAAGCCCAAGGGGAGGCTCTAGGAAATTGTTTTAGAAAAGGAAATTGATGATTTTTCTTTTCAAAGCCTGCGGGCCCATCGGAGGAGGTCAACCTGGAAATCATATCATAGGACCTGTAAAAGCTTCTCAAAGTGGGTAAGTATAACAAATAAAAAGGCAAAAATAATAATAATATTGGTGGAACTCACTGGTTGCTAAAGGGACTGACAAGTGGGGTGGATTCCTTTTCTCGAAGTATATATTTTACAAAGGCAGGCGGGTTGACTCTGCATGAGATTTGTTTTTTCGATCTTCTCTGCTAACTGGGTTGAAGTCGTCTCCTATTATATTTTTTTATTAGCCATATCGAGTAATATAATTGTAGTGATGTTTGGTAACGTAGCTGCGGCATGTTCTTAAAAATTTAAATTTTTTTTATTAAAATTTAATATTATTTATATATTTTGAATTGTTTTGATGTGCTGATGTCAAAAATAATTTTTAAAAAATAAAAAAATATCATTAGCATGTATTTTAGCATAAAAATTATTTAAAAAATACTCGCAACTACACTGCCAAACACGCTCGTGGTGGTGATATGCTGACAGGAGAAGGGCATGCCTATTCTCTCATGGAAAAAAATAAATGTTTGGAAGATTCATGCCGACTTGATTTCTGTGCTTGTGGTGCTCTTTGAACGAAACCCATCCAGTGATTCCAAGATAATTTGCTTGGTAATTAATTACCAGCTTGAATGGTAGGGCTGAAATGTTTATTTTTATATTTTAAAAATATTTTAAAATAAATTTAAATTTTTTTATTTTATTTTATTTTTATTTTAAATTAATATTTTTTTGATGTTTTTAAATTATTTAATGTAATGATATAAAAAAATTAAAAAAATAAAAAAATATATTATTTTAATATATTTTTAAACAAAAATATCCAAGGCTGATTTCGATGTATGAAAAAATATTTATAAAATTAAACGTGATTATCATTTTTCCATATAAAAAAGATGGGCTGGGGGGGTTCAGGCTCCATTCAACATTAGCGCGTTCGGGCCAAACCTAACTATTTTGAAATAAGGTTAATCAGTAATTAGCAACTTGAATGAACGGTCATGGGACCAGAGAGGCGGGGGAATTACGCTCGATCACTGAGCTACAACCCCACTTGCCAAGGATCACGTCAATTTTCCCCCCATCAGAAACTAGCCACCTGCTTAGAATTTATTAATGCTCCCTATAGAAAGACTTCCAACGCCCCAAACCTATTTTAGCTTGAAGATTACCAACCCTGGAAAAAGACGAGCCGCCATCCTTGTAAGAAAGGAGATGCAAAACACGTCTATTTTCCTTGCCGGGACTCCGTACTCAATCTTGAGTTCTAGTCCAAAGATTAAAATCTTGTTTGTTTCTTTAGAAACGTTTTAAAAATAATTTTTAATTTTTAATTTCAAACTAATTTTTCAATGATATACTAGTGTCAAAAATAAATTTTAAATTAAAAAAATTAAAAAATATACATGTACGAACTAAATCTATCAAGTTCTTACATCCAACAAAAGAAATTCACAAGATAGATCAATACAAGGGTAAGGTGATTATGACACCAATTAGTTTAAATAAATGTTACAAATTATGCTCTCAAGCTTTCCGTTTAAGAGTTCAATTTAAACAACAAAAGGGAGAAGGGTGTAGGAAGTTGCAATTTGCCTTCTTTATTTCTGAGCTGAGAATTACAACTACTATTGACATTACTCTCCCCTATTAGCATACTAATACCATCAAGACTACATTACTGGAACACTTCTAATTTGTTCAAACTTGTGGATAATGACAAACTAAATCCTAAAAAATAGATGACAAACACTTAATTTTATTCATCTAATTTCTCTCTATTCTGATAGTTTCAAAGAGAACAAGGATGGGCCTAACCTCACACTAGGACCTCTCCTCATCTGACTGGGATGGTGGCCCTGGGACAGAGTCGACAAAAAACTCCTCAACTGTTGCAGGATAAATCTATCAGCATCGCTTGTCAAAAACAGAGGTAAACAGACTTTCAAATGAGGGAAATAAATAGAATGATTTTACAGGATATTGAAGTGATTTATGGTAAGTACTGCATTGCCCAAATAATTGAAACTATCTCTCTTTTTTTTCCTGAGAATTGCTAATAATCAAGCTGAATGATGCAAAAGCATCCATACAGCTGATACTGACTACTCTTGGATTGAGGCTTTGTGGTGGTTGTTGAGAATTGATAATGATATATCATGAGCGCACCAGTCGTGACAAAATTAAAACCATTCTTCAGCAACACAATCTGATGCCACGGTAGAGAAAAGTTATCTTTCTAAATGTGTAAGGTGGAGTTTCCTAAGAATCTATCCAATCTTCTATTTATTTCGCTTGCACATAGAGACATCTAGAAAAGATTAATGATTTTCTATGTGACCACCATCGAACAGTTAAAGAAGAGAATCAACAAAAAGATGATAATATAAAAGATGCAATGCCCTTTACCTATGTCCTCATTCTCTGGAGAATCAAGCAAAATTTCTGAATCAGATGGCAGAAAGGGGGAACCGGGATAGTTTCCTAGAGCTCCTAAATCTGCAAACAGTTCCAAGGTAACACATTTAATCAAAAGACCTGAAGAAAAGAATAAGCAAAGCACTGGAGTTTGCTTAATGTTAAGATATAAAATACAATATAAAGGTGCTGAATTTATCCTAACAAATTTATACAGTCTACAAACATTAGTCCCAAGCAAATCAGAACATTAAAATGTTTCTTCAAAGCAGAGAGGAAATGGGATATGCATCTTAAAGCATCCTACAAAAACCAGTAACATGGCGAAACATGAACAATTAGGCATCAGACAATTTCAGAATGATCATATCTTTCTAGAGGAGCCTTTTCTAACAATATAAACTTCCAATACTCCATGATAGTTCACTTACACTTTCATCTTTCCCAAATAACAACATAAATTTCCAAGGCATTTAACCATATGCAAGTAGGCCGGTTTGATTTTTGTTGTTGTATTAACCAAACGCATACGATCAGTTACAAAAGAAACAATTGCACTAGCTGTATTCCATGTACCAGCTTTTGTGTTTTGTCAATCAAGCAAGTATATGGACGTTCATTTTTCTTACTTCAATATACCAACTTTTTTTTCGTTGTGCCAATCAAGTACTTCTATTAAATCCTCATTAATACATTCATTATTTGATGATGTGATGGTTTGACTTTGACCAATCAACATCATAAAGGAGTTTTTAAGAGGCAAAATTCCCTCTTAAATAATATAGCAATTAAAAATAGTAATAATAATAGAATTTTTAATCATTGATAGACTAAAGTTTTCAATACGTTACCATTTAAAAATAAAAATCACAACCATTCACTCATTTGATTATACTAATAATGTTTTGAGACTTCTAAAAAAATTAATTTTACCAATTAATACCGTCAAAGGGTTTCTCGGAGGGAAAGTTCCTTCAATACATTTTTGTTTAAAAAATAAAAACATTTCCAATAAGAGGATTACAACCTTTTACTCATTTGATTATAAAACAAATATTTCAAGACGTGTAAAGTATCTTTCAGGAATGAAAATTATTATTAGCACCAAAAAAAAAAAATTTAATGAGGATTTTTAATTATTGTTGTTGTATTAATATTTTTATTGAAAAATTATTTTGCGAACTCATTGAGTAAAAGGTTTTGATGTTTATTAGAAAGTAATTTTTTTTATTGATTTTTATATTGTCTAGGAGGAAAACTTCCCTAAAACAAAACCCATGCCATGATGTTAGCTGGTAAACTTCAAACCACCACATCATCAGCTAACAGAGATACTAACATGCATTTGATGGAAGCACTAAATTAGCATGATCCAAAAGGTTAGAGTATTGAATTGAGAAAAAATAAATTTCATGTACTTTGTTGAAAAAAAAAACTCAAAAAATAATGGCAATGCCATTATCCCATTGCGAAAAAGATTTAAAACTTACCTCCCAAGTTTGACAAATCTGCCGTCAGATCAGAAAGGCTGAAGTTCCATTGAATCTGATCCAATGATCTGGAATTCCCAGCCCCGCCATCTGGTCCAAGCTGCAATCCTACTGAGCTTGCCACATCAGATGTAAATGTTGTGTCTAATGCTGTGTCTACCCCCATTCCTGCCATGTCAGATGCAGTAAATGGAAAATGACCACTAGATGCCACTGATGTAGGGCTCACAGGCATCTCAGACAGGGATGAAATGGTACTGCTTGGCGGCACTACATGAGTTGTGTCAGTTGCACTGTTTTCCATCACCATACTACAAGGACAAGGCAGCAGCAATTAGCTGGTCTTTTTTCTTTTTCTTTTGTGAAGAAAAAACTAATAACCAATACCAAAGCAGGGAGAACATAATTAACTGGATTTAGAATTTTCCAACATCACTGATGTACATACCATTACATAAATAACTACCACTTTCAGAAGACCAAAAAATGATCAAGTGTTCGAAACCAATGTGCATTCACTCAGATGAACTGTTTTAATAGTCCATGCAATGTAGCATAATCATATGTGTTGGACACATTACCATAATTATAAGTGTTCAACATGTTAGAAAAAAGCAACTATCTCATTCAGCAGTTAGAAGTGACTGTTAATTCAAAGCACATACATTTGCATGCACATGGTAAGGCATATAAACCCTGTTCACATGTCTAGGTAGGTAGCATTGAAAATGAAAAAGAGCCTTGACAAAGATAATTGTTGTTCATTAAGTAGACAATTTAACAATAATAAAGTGAGGATAGAAAAGTTCTCACTCATTTCCTGAATTCATCCGAATGGGATGAAAATTTCCTGGTGCAGGGACTCCATTAACCACATGACAGCTTGATACGCCACAGCCCATTGGATCAAGATGAGGTTGACCAGGAGTAGCCATTGGGGGTTGTTGCAGGACAGGGTATCCCATGGGTAGATTGTTAACTGCACTGCAAAACAGAGATGTTGAATAATAGATATAATATTATAGTAAAAAAAATGCCTTATTCTGTCATCAAACCTTTTGGCACCATTGAACTTGCATTGCAGAAAATGATAAAAGAACCACATTTTCGATATCTAGGATAACTTGCAAACAAAATAATGGAAAACGTAGTTCAGTTAGAAGCCTCAAGAGAAAACAATAACAGAAAAGTCAAATGAGACGCTAACACTTTACTAATATCCCGCTAAAAAATAAAATTACTAGCCTGATGATATTAACAACAATTGGTGCATAAAAACATCCTACAGGTATTTTTCAAGGAAGTTAATAAAATAAAAGAAGTACTAAATATCAATGGTGTATGGTTTCTTTACAATGGAGATAAAACTAACTTAGTAATCAATATAAAAGTTGGAATTAAAGAATAGAGTTTTTGAAGTTTCATTATTTCTCTTTTTCAAAAATAAAGAAATGCTTAGTGTTTTCCGCAATCATTCCATTAGAGAATTAGAACTTACCAGGCATGGGGTGAATCCCGTTTTGTATGGGAGCCAAAGGAACTTTCGGAGCTACTGGATACTTCATTAGATGATATTGATGCTCAAGTAAATAATTAAACAAGAGGATCTGTTTCTTCAATTTCAGCCTAATGTAATAGGCCCTGAAGAAATCAGCATTTTCTTCTTCCAGCTTCTGCCATACTGCGAAATCAAGAAATTATGAAGGAAATATTAGGCTAGATTTCTAGTTTGAATGCTGAACAAGAAAATCAGGTTACTGTGATATTAATCTGTTCAAAGGAAAATATCTATGATAACATGTTTCATAATTACTCTACTCATATTCAATTGAAAATAAATGATACAATCCATGCGGGAAGAAGACTTTGAATAAGCAACAACTTGTTGACAGCAAAGACAGACTGGAAAAATGAATATTTAAGAAAACCCTACCTAGCCTTGTAAACCCAGGGTCTATTCTTGCACGATTCAAGAGGGTTTTAACAACCTCATCTCTATTCATATACAGTTGTAGGCACCGTTCTATTAAATTTTGGACCTGCAATGCCCATAATAGATATGATCAATGGCAGGACATATTAGTTAAGCTTCTCTTATGAACAGATCCTATATAAGAAAAAAGTAATGAAAATAATAATAATAACTAATAAAAAAAACCTTAAACAGGATTGTGTTGTCTTACAAGTTCAATATCTTGGCGTGAAACCTTTCTGCTATCATTGCTTGAGGCAGATTTTGAACCAGAGTCTGCTACTGGCGGCTCTATATTGTGATTATTCTGCTGCTCACTTTGGGAATCCTGCGAAACTTGGGTGGAGGACTGTTCTTGTGCACTCTGAAATCAAAAGGAAAATTCTTGTCAAATTTTTTACAAACAAATTATTTATGTAATAGTTTTTTAAGTGCCAAAAATTACATGAGGAATGAAGGGCCACGAACAGTCCTTCAATGTGTAACTTCTAAACTGAGTCCCTGAACTTGGATTCAGGAACTAGTAAGAGGGTGTTTGGGACATCGTTTCAACCAGAGTTTTCAAAAGTTTTCATTTTTTTTTGCTTCAAGTTTATTTATTTTTTATGTTTCTGGATCGTTTTAATGTGCTAATATCAAAAATAAATTTTAAAAAATAAAAATATATAATTTTGATGCATTTTCAAGCGAAAAGTACTTTGAAAAGCAACCGCTATCACTGTCCTAAACACCCTCTAAATCCACTGCTTGCCAATATCCTCCTTTCTTTTTCCAAACGACAAGGCTTATTATCAAGTCAAATAAATTCAAATCTAGCATATGGATAAGTGTAGTGGTATCTATAAAACCATCTTATAATCTGGGTGGTGATGAGTAAAAAGCAGAGGTGGAAATGCACCACATCATCACCAATTGACTTGGCCAAGTTAGAATATATTAGTAAAGAGGCTTGCAGTATGATGAATCGAAATCATGATCAATGCATCACTATTAAGTAGCTGCAGCCAAAGATCGTAGCAAAAAATGAAAATAAAAGGCATATGGATGTGTGGAGAAGACAAGTTTGGGTCTCAACTGCACAAACAACACAAAGATGATAGAAGAAATGAGCATTTGAAATGGCTGAGTGTGTGTGCGCTTGTTGGGCAAAAGGGTGCAACAGAAAGGGGCAGGGGTGTGGTGTTTAGAGCATATAGTAACCTTAGAAGTTTCAGTTTTTCACTATCCTAGAAGAATGGCTACAAAATAACGTGACTTAAGAGAAAACATTTGTCAGGAAATAGAACAAACAAGAAAAGGGAGAGGAGGTGGGGATTTCTTGCATGCGCACACATACACGAACCGAGACACATACATGTTTTGCAACAAACCTGTAAGGTCTTCATTCCAGCTAATTGCAAGTTGACAGCATCTCTTTGACTAGCTCACTGCTGCTAAGGTCATAGAATTTACTAAGGTGAAAATAAGAGCCTCTACTTCTGTCGGGGTCATATATTTAGGCAATTCGGACCTGGGAATTAGAAAAATATATAAGAAACCACAAGCTAAAATGTGATCTTGATTGGAAATATCAATCAACAAAGTTTTAACAGTGCAAACTGAAATAATACTTAAAATGCTTGCTTTCAGATTTTAAGTTTCCTCTCACAATCAGGACAAATAATATAATCTTGATGTTCCTTGATTCAACAATATTTGTCATATTCAACTATATTTGGCAAGTGGAGAGATCACCACGTTAAGAGATTTCCCAAGCACAAGCTTAAGTTCACAATCTTTCAAATATTAACAAATATATAAATTCATATGCTAGTAGCTCCATTCTTTGACCTGTGAACCGTATTTCATAACTAATCATTCTCGTTACACAAAAACTCGGAACCCATACACAACAATAGTACTGCATTGCACCAAAAATCTACACCAATTATCTTTTCCTTATAAGAATCAGGATTGAGGCTTTTCTAACTACTAGCATAATGGGCAAGTATGGATTTTGTTAGCTGCTTTAGGAGACATGCTACCAATAAATTATTGAAGTTAGAAGCTTTCTACAAACCCTAAACTCTAATATCCCGTTCCAACTTCAAATGCTAACCCATTCTTCTACTGTTACTTGCAGTTTTCTTCTTCCTACTCCACATTAGCATCTCACATGCTACCATAGCATTAATCGAGCAGGAAATTTTGAAAACATCGTAGCCAATTTTTGGAGATTGGGTAAAACAAAAATTCCTTTTAGACACTCCAGAATTTATACTCCGTGTCAACCACTATTTACGAGCAGAAACCAAAAACAAAGAAAATCAATCAGATCCTAGTCCACTAATTAGTTTAGCATCAAAAAAATTCTATAATAAACTGTTACAATTGCCTTAAAAATTAAAACATAATTAGGTGAAAGCACTTGAATACTTAGCAGAAATACCCCCTCGTGTAACCTAATCTAACATAGAATAAAATAACAAAAATGAAGATAAAATGTAATATATGAAAACAAATAGAATTAATTTTGTTCAGTTCAAAGTTGTAAGCTATAAACAGTAAGACCTAAAAAATAAATTACCTTACACCAATATTCTGAATCTTCAAAACTCCAAAAACAGAGAAAAAATTATTTCGACGAATTTATAGAGCTCAAAATTCGACGAACGGAGCTCTATTTTTTAAAATTACTTATAAGAGCTACCGTAATTGACAAGTCGACAACCTCTAGGTTAAAAGCTAGACTGTAACTGTCAGCTTGAAAAAAAATCTAAAATTAAAGGTCGCCATTGGAGCTACAAGGCATTGACTAAGGTCTTGACGGAGATTTTTAAATATACAGAAGCCAGAAATTGAGAAGTTCGGCTGATTGGAGAGATATTCGTTGGTTAGAAGCACGGATTCTGTGGCATTACAGAGAGGGTTGAATGATTGAGGAGACGCTCTGCAAAGAAGCGAAGAGAGAGAATGGGGGGGATGGGGGAAAATCTCGCCAAATTTTTTCCTTTTATTTTGTTTTTTCCATTTTATACTTTTGAAAGTAAGCGGTGAAATGAGAAATAAATTAGTCGGTATTTATTTATCATTTTCTGACACCGCTACTCCTCAACGTAACGTAGTAATTTTAGGAGGTGATTATTTTTTATTGGTTTGATTTTTATAAAACAAATAACTAAAATAGGTATATTTTAAAAACCTAAACTGAAATTGAATTGAAATTAATTTAAATCAACTGGTTTGATTTGGTTATTTTGAAGAAAAAAATGGTTTAAATTGATTAGTTCGGTTTTTTTAGTTTGACTTAATTTTTTTTAGGTTCGGTTTGGTTTTTTTAGTTTCAAGTTTATAAAACTGAATCGGTTGGTTTTTAAAAAATTCTAATCGGTTTAATCAATTTTTTCATGATTTAGTATTTCCTATTATTTTTTTATTTTATCGATTTAATCAGTATTTCGGTTTCTGCTCATTCCTAGTATTTTTAATATTATTTTTTAAAGAATTTTTTATTTAAAAATATATTAAAATAATATTTTTTATTTTTAAAAAATTATTTTTAATATATGTATATTAAAATAATTTGAAAATACTAAAAAATATTAATTTAAAATAAAAAAATTAATTTTTAAAATAACACTTTTAAAATATAAAAACATACAAGTTAAAAGAAACGACAAAATTATGGAATAATGCTATGAAGTTTTTATTAACCACGCCTCACGGATCTCATAAAGGTTTTTCATTTTCTTTGACAGTAACACAGTATCACTTTTTTTATTGGGTTAATTGCAGTTTTATTAAAACCTAAGTTATTAATTGGATAGATGAACCGGGATTGATTTAAAATAATATTATTTTAAATTTTATATATGTATATATATATATATATATATATATATATTATAAAAAACAAAGTCAAATTGAATTCTAACTAGATTAATAGGGTTTTAGTTTCCGATCAGCTCAAATTAAATCAATTAATAATTATTTTTTTTAAAATCAAGGTCAGGTCCTGAATTAATCAACAAATTCATCCAATACCTTATTCATAAACAAGTCACATGCTAAAATTAAATTAAATTCACAAACAAATTTGAATTTAATTAGTCTATTACAAAACTTATGTTTATAATAAAATGCTAAACCACAAAATTAAATTCAATTATATTATTTGGAATGCATGTGAAAATGAATTCAGCAATATTGATTATTTTATCCTTAATTTATAAAAAAAAACATTTTTATTATAAAAATTATTTCCTTTTGTTACAAAGACCCTTGTATTTCTTTTAAATGACATAAAATGTAGATATTTTAAAAAAATATAAACAGATACATATTATATTAATATTTTATTAAATATTTGATAAAAAATAAGAATATATATATTTAAAAAAAAATTATCAATGTTTTCGAAAGGGTTTCAAACATAAAAATTCATTCACTTCTCTAAATTGAATTCAGTTCAACGGATCCAAATGAGCTGAATTACTATGATTAATTAATTATACATGCACATGATATGATTATTTGAATTCCTTTGCTGGTTTTACGAAATCAATAGAGAAAATGTATCATTGGTACTGTTTATATTAAAAATAAACAGCAGATAATTAAATA
>Ga0325402_1002353_pt1 | contig 16523 bp, 15 predicted proteins | sample PopdelMetagenome_22_FD_207212 | JGI IMG/M metagenome (GOLD analysis project Ga0325402, IMG submission 207212) | Populus deltoides microbial communities from Bellville, Georgia, United States - Xylem-PdKOR-R3 | ecosystem: Host-associated > Plants > Phyllosphere > Stem > Wood/Secondary xylem... | reverse complement strand
GCAGCAACTAAGAAACGATAAATTACTGATAAGATGATTAAAGGTAAAATATTCAGATTTCTAGGTCAAGAGGGTTATTTTCTTGGTACTGACACACCAATTTTTTCCACTGCAAATCTCTCCCTTTCGATTTTTTCTCTGTATTTCCATACATTTATTGTGTGGTGAGTACTTATTTTATTATTTCCAACAAGTCCAATTGACAATACTTCTTACTGTAATAGACAGACTTGAAAACAAGAGTGAACTGTTTCTGAATGCTCATCGTTATATTTGGTTAAGTGAACAGTTATTTTCAGGATTACAATCAAATTTGTTCTGAAACATGTGACCATGGAAGAAAGGAAAATAAGTGGACCTAATCCATTGAATCATGACCGTGTCCAGTATTGTTGAATTTTTTAGAAAACGGGGCTGAAATTCTGAATCGTTTAATGGCTGTAGTTGCAATTCATAACTGCATATTTGATGAAGTCATTTTTTTTTGTGTCTGGGAGGGTACTAAAACAGGAATAGGAGTGGTTGTTGATAATTAGGATATAAGGGTTATAAATCCAAAGTTATAAAGCTAAGAAGTGTTTACCAAAGTCGTGAAATCCATTGACTTAGTTAGAACAATAGAAAACAATGGTGATTGTAGTTTGCCGTGAGACAAAGTAACTGAACTTGACCAACCCCTGAATCTTGTCTGAAGTGGTAACTACACAATCCTTTGCATCTTTGCATGCAATCAATAACGATATTCTCTTTTGAGTTTTCAGCATTGATTCCACTCCGCTATTTTTATCTCAAACAATATATGCTGTCCTCTGCCATTTTATTTATTTATTTATTTATTTATTATCAATTCTCTCAAGTTTGCTTATGTTTCTTTCTGACTCTGGCACGTGAAGAAATCAAGCATATGATTGATAATGTCTTGCTGGTTATATGTACTTCCTAGATCAAAGTTATGAAGAAAACGTATTTGCCTGAAATAAATGAAATGTACCAGAGAATTGCTACCAAGTTACAGCAGGTAAATTGTCTCTGTAATGTTTTCCGATTTATTTGCCCACACATGATTCATAAACCCCTACAGTTGAGCTTCTGTATTAATTTGTTTTCCCCATCAGCATTGCTTGTCACTGTATCATCTGCACTAATTACCTCCCCCACCCCACAACCAAGCATTGACACAGAAGAATTGGAATAGAAACATTTTTTTCACTAATGTTTACTAGTTTTGCTACAAAGGGTCAATGCAATTTTTAATTCTCGTGTATGTTAACTTTGCTTTCCAGCATGACTCTCTTCCGCAACAACCAAAGTCAGAACAGCTTGAAAAGCTGAAGGTATTCAAGGTCATGTTGGAGCGCTTGATAACATTCTTACAGGTCTCTAAAAACAACATCACACCTACTTTCAAGGAGAAATTGGGTTTCTATGAGAAGCAGATTGTAGGTTTTCTAAACACAAGCAGATACAGGAAGCCTATTCCTAATTTACAGCAAGGACAACCTCCCCAACCTCGTATTCAACCTATGCAGCAACCCAATTGCAGTCCCATGAAAATCAACTGAATCCCCAGTTGCAATCAATGAATACGCAAGGTTCTGTGCCACAGATGCAGCAGAACAATATGTCAAGCTTGCTGCATAATTATCTTTCAACTTTATCTGGGGATTCGACGTCACAATCAAACATGATGAATCCAATACAACCAGGCTCCAATTTTGATTCTGGACAAGGAAATGCACTGAGCTCATTGCAGCAGACACCTGTAGGATCTGTACAACAGAATCTCGTGAGCATTTCCCAACCAACCAATGTCAACACATTGTCAGCACAAAGTGGGGCGAGTATGCTACAGCCAAATATTCCCCTTCAGTCGAATTCCAATATGATTCAACACCAGCATCTAAAACAGCAGCAGCAGCAGCATGAACAACAGATGCTACAAACACAATAGCTTAAACGATTGCAGCAACGCCAGAATTTAATGCAGAATCAACAGATGCAGCAGCAGCAATTACACCAGCAAGCTCCATCTCCTATGCCAGGAGATTCTGACAAACCAGTTTCTGATATTTCCTCACTCTTAAATACTGGAAATATTGTACACCAACCATCTGTTGCACAAGCACTGGCTCCATCCCTTGCAATTGGCACTCCTGGGATATCTGCATCACCTTTGCTTGCAGAGTTTACCAGTCCTGATGGTGCTCATGGCGGTGCTTTGACAACTGTTTCTGGCAAGTCAAATGTTACAGAGCAACCACTTGAGTGCTTGATTAAAGCGGTTAGTGATGCTCTCTTTTTGGTTTCACTCCACCCCACCCTTATTTTGGAGGTTTCTGAAAAAGAAAGAAACTTCTTTGTGAATGAGATGGTGATGCTGTAATTTTTTTCCCAGGTGAAATCTCTGTCTCCCAAAGCACTTAGTGCATCTGTTGGTGACATTGGCTCCGTTGTCAGTATGATTGACAGAATTGCTGGTTCTGCAGCTGGTAATGGATCTAGAGCTGCTGCTGGTGAGGATTTGGTAGCAATGACAGGATGTCATCTTCTTTCGTTTTTGTCTTTTTTATTTTTCTCGTGTTTCTCACAAGTAGGGAACTCGAGGGAATAAAAAGTGCTGGGAAGTAATTTTTGTTGGAACTTTTTGAGTAACATCTTCTTTCGATGATGACCTCTTGGATGGCTGCAAGAAGCTTGTTCCGCTTTAAATTTGAAGGTTAATCTATTGCTATGAGCACTGGTGTTTCAATTTGAAACTTGAGTTGCAACTGAACTTAAATGAATGGTGTTGGGAAATCTATTTGTTTTAACTTGAACAGGGTTGAAATAAAGTGTATGGTTTCCTAATTTCTCAGTATTAAGTTGAATGTTTTGGTGATATCTCTACATCCAAAATCATATAGACAGCTACTGCTGGTACTTGCAGTAGCCAATGAGCACTGATATATATTGCAGAGTGGGATAAAGTTAACTCGTTGCATTTTCATAAATTAAAGGGATTTCTCTTCTTTTCTTTGTCAATTACAGCGCATGCTTGGAGGTGTTCTTACTCAGAGTAAATGCTATTGTAATGTTTTCACAGAGACTCCCCTGTTTTGCAACTTGTATAAATCAACAAAGAGTAAGGCATCTTCTGAAGAAACAAAGAAATTTAATACCCTAAACTAAGCAGCAGGTAGAAGGCAAAAACCGAGCACAAATTTTCAGGAAGGGACAAACAAAAAAAACCAAAAAGAAAGTAGAGATAAATACAGACTAAAATTCACAACACCCATTTTCTTTCCATCGGAACACTTTAAATAATTTATTAAATTTATAATGATCTGATTTCTGTGCATATAAAAAAATCAACTTAATGATCAATTCTCTATAATTTTGGCATTACTAAAAACATCCAAACTAATAAACTATTAGTTATTATAGTCATTTTAATAAACATTTAGTTATGAATTCACCAAACATTTTGAACAATTTATATTGATGAATTAACATGTAAATTTTAGATTTTTTGACTTATTAGTTCCTTCATGAATTACTTCTAAAGCATATATCTCTAAGCATTTTTATTGAATATAATTCTATCAAATTCACTTTTATCCAATGTATAATATAAAATATTCATGGCTTTTAACATCCATAAAAAAATAACTTTTTATCATTGTATTGTACGGATATTCACTTCTAATTTTAAAAATCTCAATACCATTTTCAATTTTGATAAGTTTAGGAGATAACCACAAATTAAAATCAATATATTGACAATAATTATCATGAAACAATTTATTACTTGTCTTTTGGTGGTAACAATATGATTGTAATATTGTTTTTCAAACTTACTCAATCTTTTATTCGTGATAGCATAACCAAGAATAAATCATAGAAGAGTTTATATATTATAAACAGATGAACAACGTTAAGATATTTGTTTTTTTTTGTTTTTTTTTTTTTTTTTGATAATGAGAATGTCCTAAACAATCTTGCCATTTGATCCAGAGATGTCATTGCCTCCTTGTAAACACCAGAAATACTCAGGCTGGGCAGGTCAGGGGTGATGTGTTTGGTCGCCACTGTGTCATCATATTTTAGACAAAGCCATAGTAACTCTTAAATGAAAGGGAGAAGAATGAACAATGGCATGAAAAGTAACTCTTAAACGAAAGATCAATCATCATATTTTAGACAAAGCCATAGTAAGAAAATAAAGCATGCCAAAGTTCTTTAATATGTATGTGTGAGAGAAAAGGGTGATGTTCATGTAACCTAAGTTGTTGATTCCAAGTACATTTGAGAGCTTCATCTAGAAATAAAATTAACATGGAATGTTAAAAACAATCAGTTGAGAAATGAAAGAGGCAATGCATGGCTAAACCAATGGAAGCTAATTAAAGCTAATGATGTCCCTAGCTAGTAAGCAATTTTTGCCGCAATGACATATGCCTCATTAGAGATATATTGAATTTGCATATTATTATTATCATATATTTTGTATTGTCGTTTAAAAAAGTAAATATTTTCCTTATATGGAGTTAAGTGTTTTTAATTTTATCATGTAAAATTTATATATTTTTTAAAAGATTAATACAATATACATTTAAACATCTATAAATTAATATCATTGAGACCATGAAATTTATTAATTAATCAAGATATTATTTAGTAAATAAATTTATACACTTATACATTATCAATTAAAAAATTTCTTTTTAAAAACATTGAACTCAATACATGCATTGTGTATTCTTATTATACAAATATTATCTAATCATCAAATTATGAATTATCATAATTCTATATATTAATTTATTTAAATAAAACAAGTTCAAGAATTAATGTAATCAATCTTATTAATTAATAAAAGTCATGTATGTATCTATTTTTGCAAATTGGATCCATACTTAATTAACATACTTATTGAATATTAAGTCAAGCAAAAAATCTATAAAAAGAATATAAAAGGGAGCCAAACAACAATATTAAAAACGAATAAGAGGTAGAATATCCATTAACTAATAGTAAAAGAGGTTGATACCAAAGGACACAAAATCACAAAAATTCATGAAACTACACAAGGCTCTCTACAAGTGGGGTTTGTTCAATACCAAGAAATTAAACATTTTTTTTAAAAAAAAACTAAAAGAATTATTTAAAAAGTTAAAAGAAAATAAATGCACTTTTGTCCACGTCAACAACAACTATAACAAAATGCCGGGCTGCAGAATATAGAAGATTTTCCACAACAACCTGAAAAAAATCATATATGCTTAAGTAACTATTTGGCATCTGTCATCGTGATTAAACTCAATCTAGTAAATTAATCTTAAATTCCTTTTATCCGACTCTTCACTTATATTAAATTTAAAATTAACCAAAGTAAAAGTTCTTCCAGCATGACTCAAACGATGTAATTGGTTCAAAAGCAATCCATATGACCGGTAAAAAATATAATTTGGCTTCAAAAAATTTCAAGATAACATCTTTTTTGTAACATTGATACGACGATATATTAGATTGACACTGATTTTGAGGTTTAACTCTCCAAACCCACTACCTGAATAATAGACTCCTTCTGGTTTAAAAATTTTTTTTAAAAATTATTTTTTACTTAATGATGTTATAATAAAAATAGATGCTCGTAAAATTAAACATCAACCAAATATCAAGATATTTGTTTGAGATTGCAATAACAAATATCATAGAAAGCAAACCGAAACAAGACCAATTCAAAATCAATCAAATGTTAAAGGATGAAACTAAAGAAAAGCCAAAGAGGATTCAATTTAAAGAAGGAAAAAATTGAAAGGTAGAGTTTAAAAATAAAGTAACAATATAACATTATTATTAAACTTAATCAAGTGGATAACCTTGAAACCTCTTAATTCAACTTCTTGCCTGACATAGGTTTAAAATTAATTTACAAGGAAGTTGTCTGTACATAACTTAGTTGACTTGACATGTGCAAATTAAGGCAACCTAAATGACCACTAAAAGCAAGGTTTGGATTTTGAAGGAAAAAAAATCAAAACAATATCTTTTTTTTTACTATTAAGACGAAGATATACTAGATCAATTCAAGCTTTGCATCTTAACTCGTTAAATGCACAACTCAGATCATGAACTCCGCTAGATTTAAACACTATTTTTTATATAATGATACGATAACTAAAATAGACACTTACAAAATTAAACACTAAACAAATTTAGTGACGTTTGTTTAAAACTGTGATAACCATATATAAAAGAAATAAAAACAAATTATGATGACCAATTCAAAATCAATAAAATATTAAAATGAAATTGGAAGGAAAAAAATAGCAAAAATCATTCAATCAAAAGAAGAAAAATTAGAAAGAATTTATTTGTTTTTTTTTTTTAAGGGGGAGGATATGAATAGTAAAGTAGGAGGCAACCGTAACTTTTTTTTAGTATAATAAATAATTTTTAATTAAATTAAGATCTTTATCTCATACAATTAGACCAAAAAAAAAGTTTAATAAAACGGGAAGAAAATGCCTAAAGACTGATTTGTAAAAAAATGAAAGGAAATTTTAAAAAAAACACCAAATCAAGAAGCCAAAGAATATAAGGACCCGTTTAAAATACACACATATATATAAAGAGTGAAGGAGGTAGAGAAGCAGAAATTTTTTAGTATAGTAGTTTATTTCTAATTAAATTGGAAACTTTAACTCTTATAATTAGGCCAAAAAATAATTAAATAAAAAATGACTAAATTGTATAAAAAAAAAACCCAAATCAAAAAGGAAAAAAAAAACTAATTTAAAAAAATTGAAGTGTTTTACTATTCAGATAAAAATGAAACATCATTATAGTATTCAACTAGATAGATGACCCGTATTATGGGTTATTTTTTTTAAAAAGAAAAAAAAAGTTTCTACATTGTTAGATTGTGAGAAAAAAAAAGTTTTAAAAAATACCTGTGTACAAGAGAGAAGAGATTTGGTTTGAGAATACATGCTAAAAATCTAAACATGAACTGAAAATAAAGTGGAATTATAAAAATTAAAATAAAAACTAAAAAAGATAAATGATTCAAGTGATTCATTATAGACTCTAAAGTAAAACACTATGTATTAACACAATATATTTACTTTTTTCCTTTCTATACACAAAATAATTGTCTTGCTAATGGGGATAAAGTTAATCTTAGAATAAAATAAATCTAAAGCTGGCTTTGGATAACATTTTCATCTTTGCAATATAGTTTTTTTGTAATATTTAGATGCTTTTATAGCTATTTAGTAATTTAAAGTATTGAAATATTAATAAATCAATAAAAAAAGCTACTATATGAGTAGCACGTGTCAACGCATGATAGTCCACCATGTTATTCAGGAACTAATAAACTAACCTAAACCCGTTCTTGCTTTACAACGAGCCACAAAGAATACTCTTTTGAATGTTAAAAGCATGAACCATATTGTTCATAAGTCGCTATTTCATAAGTGTCATCCTTAACAATTAACATTTCCTTTTTATAGCTTAGGATTTGCGTACTAAGGGCTTATTTGACGTTTTGATGTTTAAATATAAAAAAAAAATCAAAATATATTATTTTAATATATTTTAAAATAAAAAACATTATGAATCACATCCGCTATTATATTTTTAAACAATCACTGATAAGTTATTCAAAAATAATTGTTTTCCATACTAAAAATATCAATTCACTACTTTTTAGGATTATCCACAAAGTTTACTTTTGACCTAACTACAACAAACGTAGTAGCTTTCTCGTTAACATTCTCAATGATATTGCTTTGTGCATTTTTTTCCTTTAACGTGACAACAGTCCTTACAAATATTATGTCTTTGCCTTTTACAAACAAAATAAGTTTCTTTGAACTTCTTTTTGCCGACACCACTCAAATTAATTTTGGTTTTTTCCCCGCATGAAGAATGTTTAGGAATTGGGTTTGCCATTCAGACCACAAAGATTACTATGTTAACAAGTATATCAAAATTATTATGATTGATGATTTCTAATTAATTTTCTATATCATTTATATTCAGAACCTCTCTTTAATTATATATAAAAAAAGCTATATAATTATAATTCTTTTAGTTTTAGTTTTAGTTTGTTAGTTATGAACAAGAATACAATTCTTTTAGTTTGTTTGCGAATCTGGAATCAAGTCATCTGTCAAGCTCTGTTCACTGTGGTCCGACATTTCTCACCTCTCCCCACCTGAGCTCTCTCTCTTTCCCTCCTCCGCTCTCGGAAACCGCCGCCTCCACCACCGCCGCCGAACCAATAAGGCTTCAAATCTCCACCAGGTGCTTCATTTTCTATTTTTTTTTTAGATTCACATCTGCGTTTTCATTTATTTAATTGAAATTACTATCCAGAGAGAGAAATTCGATTTTAATAAGTAAATTAAAAAGATATATAATCGGATCGATGAAATAGCTGCTCGTGAACGCAACTCGAAGAAAGGCGCAATCAGCCGATTCAACTGTGGGTGGAGCATTTAGTATGGTCAGGGTTATTGTGTTGTCTATTCAAAGAAAGATGTGCCTGTAAATTTGTTAAGTTGATTCTTATCAGTCTGCTCTTTAGAGTTGATGATAACATGAAATATTCATTGTTAATGCTCGTTGTTTTCTTCGTCTTTTTCCAAGACTAAAACATCCTAGACAATCTCTTTGGGATGGGTTAGTGTTTCTGGCCTCTTCATCTTCTATTTGTGCTTTGGTATTTAGTCTGCTGATATTCATTGGGGATTGAAAAGCCTCGTTTTACGACTTTGTTTTGTCTTCTTCTTATTTCTTTATTCTTTTGGGGATGTGGTATTTTCCTCTTTCTATTTACACTATTTGCTCCCTACAATATTTATTCTTTCAGAGAAGTAAATATATGCATAAATAACAAGAACAGGAGGGGAAGGGGAGTATTTGCTTAGAAGGGAATGCTTCTTTGGTTTAGAAGCACCATGAAGATTCTTTGCTTTGAATGGCCGAATACCCAGGATCCTAGCACCTTGGCCTGAATGGTTGTGCATATTTGTTATGCATCCATATTTGGCTGAATTCTTTAATAAAGTACATGATATTAGACGGAAGTTCTTTTTAAATCTATTCAAGTCTGAATAAACTGATATTCCATTTTCCATGTTCTTGATGTGCTTTTGCTCATCTTGTCGTTCCTGACTTTCTTTTCAGGGTCTATTCTAACATGCAATATGATTTTTTTTTTCTTTTTGGTCCACTGTCCCAGGCGGAGAACCTGTCATGGACACGGGTGATTGGAGAATTCAATTGCGGCTTGACTCACGGAAAAGAATAGTCGACAAAATGTATGTGCAAGTGCTGCAAAATAGTAAATTTTTTATTTATATGAAAGAAAAGGAGAATGACAAAGGGTTAATTAAAATCAGCAGGATTGCCCTGAGGCAACCTCAAGTATCACACACCTCTTTTTTTTTTTTTTTTTTCATCTTTTCATGTGTTTCTCACGAGAAGCAAACTTGAGGGAACATAAAGTGCTGGGAAGTAATTTTTGTTGGAATTTCTTGTGTAATCTCTTCTTTTGATGATGACCTCTTGGATGGCTGCATAAAGCTTGTTCCGCTTTTAATTTCAAGGTTAATCTATTGCTATGAGCATACGTGTTTCAATTTAAAACTCGAGTTGCAACTGAACTTAAATGAATGGTGTTGGATTTGGGCCTTCTATTTGTTTTAACTTCTACAGGGTTGAAATGATAGTGATCTTAAAGTTGAAAAGCAGTAGACGAAAATCAATTAGCCTCAATGGTGTATGGTTTCCTAGTTTCTCAGCATAAAGTTGAATGTTTTGTTGACCTCTCTACATTCAAAATCATATAGACAGCTACTGCTAGCACTTGCAGTGGCCAATGAATACTGTAGAGTATATATTGCAGTGTGAGATAAGGTTAACTCATTGCATTTTCATAAATTGAAAGGATTTCTCTTCTTTTGTTTGTCATTTACAGCACATGCATAGAAGTGTTCTTGCTTAGAGTAAATGCTATTGTAATGTTTTCAAAGAGACTCCCTTTCTTTGCAACCAAGTCACGTATATATCCTGGAACATAGCCATAAATGAAAGGTTCTTCCAGTTCAAGAAAATTAACCATGAAGCTCGTAACTAGAATTTTTAGACAGAAGGGTGGCCAAGTAAATTCCTATACTCTGTACCTCTGGAGGAAGTAAAAATAGATGTCTATGTATTTGCTGCTGTATATTACTTGACCGACACTTGCTTATGTCATTATTTGTTTTTACTTTTTGCTAATGATTCCACACATTTCTGATATTACTGTGGTTTGTGAGTTCAGGGTTCTTGCTCGCTGCTACTAACTTCTCTATACTTGCCTAGTCATTAAAAATGAAATGTAATGATTTACATGTGCAGAATGGAGACATTAAATAAGCATACCGCCACCAATCAGGTATTTGCCTAATGCATGGTTTGATAATTACAATATTCTCTAGACATGAATATACACACGCATTCATGCATGTACAAATGTGTGTGTGGGGTGCCTACACTTCCTCACTGTTTATTCTGTATGAAAGGCTGATTGGGAGTTCACATCTTTTTGTTTATTCTCTTTACAAGTGTTTTATTTAGAGTGACCAAGTTCAAGTACCAGGGAAGTGTGCAAAAAGCAATTAGAGAATCAATACACAAATAATTAAATAAAAAGAGAGGAAATAGAAGTATATCCTCACAGAAGATGAAATGATAGAGCACATATCCATTTTCCCCCTTCTCTTGTAACATAGATTGCTCTGAGATCTAATGTTTTGTTATTGATATCTGATTTCAGTCTGATTATCTGCGTAAAATATGTCTGGAGATGCTTTCGATGGAGATCAGGTCTCAATACACCATGCCCACTGCCCCTATGTATCCAGAAGGTAACAATGCAGCCGAGCATTGAATTTCTAAACATCTTACCTTTTGTTTTTCTTCTTGCTTTGTTATCAAACTCTTTTACATTTTATTGCTGCATATTTCTATGTATTTCGCCTTGCTGGAAAAATCTCATGATCACCTCCACGATGCTAATTCTGTAATGCATGTGAAGAGTTTCATCCTTAACTTGTTAAGGAACAAGGACTGTGATGCATTGCTATTTTATATTTTATGATTGAGATGGTAGATTAAGATTTTCCTGTTTAGGAGATAAGATGTCACTTTCTTGCTTTTCTTCCGAGAGAAAGTATTTGATCTTTTTTTTGTATAAAATAATACTGCCGTGCATTGAATTTCTATACATCTTACCTTTTGTTTTGTTTGTTGCATTGTTATCAAACTCGTTTACATTTTATTTCGGCATATTGCTATGTGTTTAGCATGCTTTAATCAAAAAGTTGAGAAATTGATGAATGTTAGGCAAAAATATTACAGATTTTTTTTGTTTTCTGCATCCTTTTCTTCCCCCCACCTTGAAAATTGTCATATTATTTTTGTTTTCAGCCGCCTCTTCTTCCCCCAACCCCGAAAATTGTCAAAGGACACTTTTATGCTTTGAATCAAATCCATCCTAATTCTTTCGCTCATAACTTTATGTGTGAACTGCCGATGTTTCATTTGTCTTCCTTGTACAGTGCCTTGTTTTTTTCTTTGACATGGTTTTCCCTTTTGCCTTTTATCTTGAACAGCATCCCATAGTATGCCCCCTCAAGTTCAGAATCAAGGGCTGTTTCTCCCTCTCCTATCATCCACAAATCAGTCTCAAGCACGTCAGCAGTTGGTATCACAGAACATGCAGAGTATCCCCGGTGTTTCACAGAACTCAGTGGGGAATTCAATGGGACAAGGGATTCCCTCCACTATGTTTGCCAATTCTCAGAGACAAATGCCAGGTAATGCTCTTTTTGGTAGCTTTATGTGCCACTGCTTCCACACATGCATTTGTAACCACACGATGCCCAACTGTTATATATTGCGGTGCACCAACTGTTCACCTCTCATAATAGTTACATAGTTATCAAACCCGATTCGGGGGTTGACCCAGTCAAGGAGCTGAGTCCTAGGTTATACAAGTTGACCCGGGTCAACCCAGAAAAAAATTAAAAAAATATTTGAAGTTTTAATATTTTATATGAAAAAATTAAGAAACAATCCATGTAAATATATATGATACATGTTATAAATAATGAAGTTTAAAAGATTATTTCAAAAGGTTTTTTATCTCACATTGAAAAGATACTATGTTAGTATGTTATCCTTTTCAGTTAAAGTATTTAAACAAAAAATATTTTTTTATCTCACATTGAAAAAACATTTTTTTTTCTTGTGAACATGAAGTATATATACTAAAAGATTTCAAATCCCACATTGAAAAAATAAAATATTCTTCTAGTATTTATATATATAGTGAACTTTGAAAAGGTTTAATAACGAACTAAAAAATATATAAAAAAAGAGGGGTCTCTAATTAGGAGAAAAAATACATTTAAAAAAAAAAAGGGTCCCAACCAGGTTTTGCCGGGTCGCCTGGGTCACGAGTCAAACCTGCAGGTTAACCGAGTTTTGCTGGGTTTTTGCTCATCCCGGTCTTTTGCCTTACCCGGACCGGTCTAGCTACCGGGTTCTGGGTCAACCCACTAGGCCGGTCCGGGTTTAATAACTATAAATGGTTGGAGTCAGCGATGCTCTTTTAGGTAGCTTTATGTGCTCATGCTGCCATTTATGGCATTAGTAATCCCACTGCTATTGAAACCATTGCAATCACACGCATTTGTTACCACATCATACCCTCCAGTGCATTGCACCAACTGTTCACCCTCTCATATTGGGTCTCTCCATCTGTTTGAATGATTACATAACATTTAGATGAAGTTCCTAATACAAAAAGGACTTGTATTCCTATATAGGAAAATACTAATAGTCCTATCTAGAATAGAAAAAACCTAATGAAGCTCGCTATACTTTGGGAATAATTAAATATAAAATGGAAAATAAAACTGAGACTTGCAATATTTCATAATTTTCAACAAGTGTGAAAATTACAGAAATACCCTTGTATATGGAAAACACACAAAAATACATGAATTCTAATCTTTTGTTGCCCGCATTGAAATTTTTGTAGCATCCCTAGATTCTACAGCACAGACTGGACATGCAAATGGTGCTGATTGGCAAGAGCAGATCTATCAAAAGGTAATTTCTGTGATTTACTGTTCATTCATGCCAGTCTTGAAAGATTTCAATGGAAAAAGGTCTCCTGGGATTGGTCCAAGGAATTTTGTTCAGCTATGGTTGGGATTGGTTAGGAAGCACTGTAAGTTCCATGATTGCAGCAACTAAGAAATGATTCATCATTGATAAGATGAATGAAGGTAAAAACATTCAGATTTCTAAGTCAAGAGGATTGCTTTCTTGGTTCTGGCATGGCAGTTTTTTATTGCAAACCTCTCCCTTTCGATTTTTTCCCCTATTGTCTGTACTTGCATTAGACAGACTTAAAAATAAGAGTGCACTATTTCTGAATGACTTACAGTTTATCTCTGGTTAAGTGAAGAGTTATTTGCACGATTGCAATCAACTTGTTCTGAAACATGTGACAATGGAAGAAAAAGAAATTAAGTGGGACTAATTCCATTGAATCATGACCATATCCAGTATTGTTGAATTTTATAGAAAATGTGGTTGAAATTCTGAATGTCTCAACTCATAACTGCATATTTGATAAGGACATTTTTTTTTGTGCTTAGGAGAGTATTAAAACGGGAATAAGAATGGTTGTTGATAATGATACATGGGGTCATGCGTATGATCAAAGGCTAAGAAGCGTTGCTAAAGTTGTGAAATCCATTGACTTGAGCTAGAACAGCAGAAAACAATGATGAGTAGTTTGCAGGGAGACAAAGTAACTGAACTTAACCAACCCCCGAATCTTGTCTAAAGGTGTACTTACACATCCCTTTGCATCTTTCCATTCCATCATTATCGACATCCTCTTGAGTTTCCAGCATTAATTCCACTCTGCTATTTTTATCTCAGCTAATTTATGATGTCCTCTGCCCTTTTTTTTTTTCAATTCTCTTAAGTTTGTTTGTGTTACTTTCTTTCTGACTGGCACCTGAAGAAATCAAGCATATGACCGATAATGTTTTGCTAGTTATGTGTACTTCCTAGATCAAAGTCATGAAGGAGACTTATTTCCCTGAAATAAATGAAATGTATCAGAGAATTGCTGCCAAGTTACAGCAGGTAAATTGTCTCCACAATTTCTTCTGGATTATCTGTACACGCATGATTATCTGCAATTTCCCCAAGTTGAGCTTTTGCATTCAACCATGCATCGACATAGAAGAATTGGAATAGAAACATTTTTTTTCCCTAATGTTTTGCTACAAAGGATCAATGCAATTTTTAATTCTCATGTATGCTAACTTTGCATTCCAGCATGACTCTCATCCGCAACAATCGAAGTCAGAACAGCTTGAAAAGCTGGAGGTATTCAAGGCCATGTTGGAGCGCTTGATAACATTCTTACAGGTCTCTAAAAACAACATCACACCTAGTTTCAAGGAGAAATTGGGTTCCAATGAGAAGCATATTGTAAGTTTTCTGAACCCAAGCAGATTCAGGAAGCCAATTCCTAATCTACAGCTAGGACAGCTTCCCCAGCCTCATGTGCAACCTATGCAGCAATCCCAGTCTCCAGTTCCTCAATTGCAGTCCCATGAAAATCAACTGAATACCCAGTTGCAATCAATGAATGTGCAAGGTTCTATACCAACAATGCAGCAGAACAATATGTCAAGCTTGCAGCATGGTTCTCTTTCATCTTTATCTGGGGTTTCTATGTCACAACCAATTATGATGATGTGGGACGAGAGATTTTAAGAAAAGCAAAGGGGGAAGAGAGAATGATATTGTAGCAAAAATTTCACAGGATTTACTACAAATCAAAGCCAAAATATTTGAGCTTGTCATGTTGAATCATCTCTTCTAGAATTTTGTCCTTTTTCCTGCCTGGAGCATCAAACATCAAACATTACTTGAAATGTTGAGGAAACAGAAGGGAGGTGTTTCTTTAAACACAAGGCAGATTTTTATGAGTGCAAATCTTCAGCGTTTCGACAGGGATTAAATTTTCTCAAAAGGGGCTTGGTTTAATTCCTACAAGCTGCGGGCAAATCTTCAGCGTTTCGACAGGCAGATTAAATTCTCTTAAAAGGGGTTTTGGTTTGATTCCTACATGCTGCGGGCAAATCTTCAGCGTTTCGAGAGGCAGCCTCAATCAGCGACCACTCCAAGCTTTGATTGAATAACTGAGGTGGATCTTCTTGCTCCAATTTCAATGCTTTGATTGAATAACTAAGGTGGGGTCACCCTTGAAAAACATTGGCAGATGTAAGTGTTGCTCACATGCATAGAATATTTTGTTTCTACTTAGTAGTGGTTTTGGCAAATTTTCAGACAAGTCTTGAGAGTTGAAAGAGTAATCACACCCGAGACAATGACCAATCCAAATCAGCTCCCTTCCTAATGGTTCAGGAATGAGAAGTCCCACTTATATATTTGATGTAGACACAATACACTACAAAATTAAGCACCCAATAGCTAAACAAACAATCATGACAAACTAGAAACGACTATCTCTCTAGTAACAAATTCACCTTCTGAAGTTGGAGAACTTGCGAAAACTAGCCACCATAAAATAGTAGCAAGTATCTATGCAGTCTTCGATGAAGTACAACCACCTGCATCGCCAATATGGATTGATGTAGAGAACTGCTGCAATCGTCATCACCACAACTGTGTAACATACACCGAAACTGATGTAGAAAAACTCCATGTCTATGAAACCAACATCTCCTTGTTCATCATTAGGCACTAGCTGGGACGACACTGCTTCCTCACTACAATTGTTTCGCAATGGAGGTCCACACAAGAAAGGATTTCCTTCGTAACAACTTTTATCGAAGGTCCCAAACTGAAATTTTCTCTCGGGTGTCTTGCCTGATAAGTTATTGTGCGCCACACTAAAAACTTCCAATGTGGTAATTTCAGTAAGTTGTGGAGGGATGACACCATTCAAGTTGTTGTACGAAAGATCCAAACTCTCAATCTGCTTTAGGTTTGAGAATGTTGTAGGGACAGATCCAGTGAGATTGTTGTGTGATAAGTTTAATGACAGTATCTTACTTAAGTTTCCAAATTCTGGTGGGATTGCTCCTATGAAGTTGTTATTGGAGAGATCAATACCAGACATGTAGCTGAGAACTTTCCCCTTGTACCCATAATACATATTTTTAGTTGTAAATTCTGTCACTTCTTCTGTAAAGTTAAGCGAAAAATCCTTTCGCAAGCTGTATATACTATCCACTAGCGGTGGACCCATTGTTTCATAATAAGCTCTTTCTATGGAATTTGATAGAAAACCATATTCGAAATCCACTATTGCTTTATGGGAACTTTTCATGAAAGTAAGATTGCCCAAACAGGAGGGTAGTGGACCAGAGAGCTGGTTTTGTGAAACATCCAAAATGCTTAAGTATTCTAACAAGCATAACTGA
>Ga0325402_1002352_pt1 | contig 16525 bp, 6 predicted proteins | sample PopdelMetagenome_22_FD_207212 | JGI IMG/M metagenome (GOLD analysis project Ga0325402, IMG submission 207212) | Populus deltoides microbial communities from Bellville, Georgia, United States - Xylem-PdKOR-R3 | ecosystem: Host-associated > Plants > Phyllosphere > Stem > Wood/Secondary xylem... | reverse complement strand
TATTACCCCCATTCTCTCCGGCTACCTTCTTTTTCCAGTTGTGCTTTCTTTTCCTGGCTCTGCATTTCTCTCCTCATTTCGTTCTCTCAAGCTCCTACCCATATTTTCTACTATTTTTCTCAAAAAAACAAAGAAAAAACAACACTCTCAGCTGACCTCACCATCTTCCTGCATCAGAGCACTTCACAACAAATCTGCTACCTTGTAACAACACTGGCAATTGAACTTGCTGCATCAATGCAATGCATTGCATAACTATATATTAGAAAAAAGTCTAAAAGAGATATGACGTTTAATGAGTTCAATTGGCATCCTAAATTTATTCCACAAGATATATTAATTATCGGTGTCATTCTAAATTATCAAACGCTATCATCATATAAACCTCCACGTATGAATTATGTATGTATAATATTGTGACAAGTTTAGTCGATGAATAAAAAATTAGAGTATATATTTTAAGTTGTTATTTTGGTAATGTAAGTTGTATGATGCAAAGAAATAAATAAATTAATGTCGCCTTTGATAATTTTATAGTAAAGTTAACAACAACTCCTATAACACTTTTAACCAAACATTTGTAACTTTTTTTCTATTTAAAAATAATTTATCAACTAAACATCTATTACCATGAAACACACCTTAATGAAAAGTAATCTTTTAAAACTAATTATTTTTTATTTCTCAACCACAAAAACTATTTAAAAAACAAACAATCTTTCTCCAAGGCACTCGTGGTTTGGGTTCACACACCAAGGGTCGGATGAGGATTGAATTTGGTGTCCTCGAGGCCGAGGGTCAAGTTGGGATGGGAACAAGAGTAGGAGCCTCTTGTGTCTTGGACTAGGTTTTGGTTTGGTGAACTCAGTGGTCAAGTTTTAACAGGGTTTATGGTGTTGGAGTTGAGCCAAAGTTAGGCCTAGGATGAGGACATTAGGGTCAAATCAAGTTCAAGTCTGTGTGTCGAGGATCAGGTGAGTCCTTGGTAAGGGATGTGATAGTGCTCCAAGTTTGAATAGCATGAGCTCTTTCCTAGTAATCCTAGTATTTGATTAAGATTTTGTTGTGCGGTTTAGTAATTGTTATTTATGATTCAGTGTTTTTTTTGGAAATATTTTAAAATAATTATTTTTTATTTTTGATATTAATACATTAAAAAGTTTTAAAATAATAAATTATTGTGAATTTAATTAGAGAATCGTTTTTATTTTTATTACATTATTAAGGGGTTTTATCGTTATTATGTTTCTTTTTTAATTATTGAAAGGTAAAAGTTGTTTTGGGTTGGTGAGTAGAGTACAGAGGTGGAATTAAGAGGAGCTGGCGGACCGGAACAAAACAACAACCTTTTTCAAATAAGGAAAAGGTTGTATTACACTACTTCACGTGTATATTTATTATCCTTATGATGCCTTATATATTTACTAGATTTGTAGGATATTCAATAAATCTGAAAATTAATTATAATATGCATAAGTTAATCCAGACATTTCTAAGTTATTAAAAAAAAAAAAAGGGAAAAGGTTGTATTTGAGGCCAAATTCCTAATCCTAACTCTGTTCCGTGGATGAGTGAAGGCAGGAGGCTGTCCAATGTACAAAGCGACTGTGCCCGCTGGCAACGCTGTCTGTATTTTCATGCCTTTACGTTGAAGAAGTGGAAATGTTTCTTTTTTTAGCTGAGAGTGAAAAATCCCTGACGGATGGATATACCCACGTGCAGCTACAAGGTCAACACAATAATTAATAATCACAGGACAGGAGAGATAAGTTGTCATTCAGTCAAGTGGTGCCATATATCACAATATTTAAAATTATTTTTTATAAAGAAGAGGTGTGTAAAAAAACAAAAAAAATAATTTAATTGAGAAAATAAAAAAAATTAACTGAAAAATCAAACCAATAAAAAAACTGATTGAATAGTTAAAATATTTAGAAAAATATCTGGTTCAGTTTCCGGTTTTGATATGCCTGAACCGGCCAGCCCAAACTAAACCACACCAAACCGGTTTGGTTTAAAAAAAAATTAAATAAACTAAGTGCGGGTCACCTCCTCCCTCCCATTAGCCAATAACCCTAGCTGACATCTATCATTTATTTCCCTTTAACACAACCGCCCTCTCTTCTTCCATTAAGTCTTTGAATGCTTTCACATTGAATGGCCCTTTCATTCACAACCTCCATGCTCTATTTGTCTCTCATCTCTCAACGTGAAGGAAAAGTAAAGATTACAGGTTAAGCTTTAATATTTCCTTTCAACATTTGGGTAAAATTTGTATTCTTCTCTTCCATGCTTTCTGTCTCTCATCTCTCATCTCTCAAACTTGCCATGTCAGAGGTGAATTGTTAATGATTTTTCCATTGATTTACTTGATTCTCCTTCATGGGTCATGGCATAAAAAGATCCCAATTCAATTGCAAGAGAGGGATTATTTCGGGTATAGAAGCTGAAAAGTGTTCAGAAAAATCAAAGCAGTGATTGCTAAGAATTGATACTGTTTTTTTTGCAATTATTTTTTCCTTTGCAAGAAGTTGTAGCAACGAGAACAGTGTTGTTGATTCTTAGAGGATGGAATCTTGGCATTGCATTTCGGTTTGAACCGGTTTGGAAAGGGAAAAAACCGAACCGAACCGAACCAAAATTAATCGGTTTGAACCGGTTTTCGGTTCGGTTCGGTTCAAAAACAAAAAAAAAATAAAAATTGGTTTGGTTGTTTATTTTGGTCCAAAACCGAACCGAACCGATAATACTCAGCCCTATTGTAAACTAAATTGAACTCTAAATATTTTTCAACATTGGTTTTAATTTTTTCACAAATATTAATAATTAAATAGATATGAATATATTTAACGTGATTATTTGTTAAAAAAACTCTTTTATCTTGATATATATATATATATATATATATATATATATATATATATATATATATATATATATCTCAAAACCCGATGTCAAATTTGATATATAATCTAAGTTTAATGTTTACTTTACTTTTTTGTTGGCTTTAAAAATTGTTTTACTTATAATTATTCTTAAAATTCGATTTAAGAGAAAATATAAAGACTAAAGAGAAGTAATATATTCATTTCATAAAATTATAGGGTAGAAATAACAATAAAAGTGAGAATAGTGCTTATTATGTGTATTGCGTCAAAATAGGTTAAAAATATAAGCTTGAATCCAAAAATACCCTAGCCTGATTTTCCGGTCACCCCTACCGGTCAAGATTTGAACTGGCAAACAACACGTCATCTATATTTATTTTTCAAAAAAAATGGACTACTTTTCGTTTGCTCTTTAAAAAAAAAAAACAAGGCTAGGCACGTGGGCCTAGCCTCCAAGCCCGAGCTTGTATGACCTTTTTAGGGGTGTGCAAAAAAACTGGAAAACCGAATAAACTGATAAAACCAAAAAAAAATTAACCGAGAAAATCAAACCGAGATAAAAAACCGATTAGAATAGTTAGAAAAAATCCCAGTTCGGTTCAGTTTTCGGTTTTGTAATTCAGGAACCGGTTAACCTGGACCGAACCGAACCAGTTCAAAAAAAGGTACTATAAATAGAAAAATTTATGCCCCCAGTAACCCTAACCACCAGCAGCCCCCTCTCACCTCTCCCACTCCCTCTCCCTCTTTCTCTCCCTCTCCCTCCCCTTAGAAGCAGCCCCCTCTCACCTCTTGATCCTAGGATGAATCCGGGTGTAGAGGATTTTTCTAGGCTTGGGTCCAAGAGGATATTGATCTTTGTAGCAGAGGAAGACTATTTAATTGTTACAGCTAAGAATTATTATGAAAAGTCGAAAAGGAGTGGATGGAAAGAAACTGTTGAACTTGTCGAGAATGAAAAGGAAGATCACTGCTTCCATTTGCTTCTAGGTATTCTTTAAAATGCAGGGAAGATAGGATTTATCTGTATAAGAAGATTTGGGGTTTTGATTTTAAAAAATCGAGTTTGGATTTTTGGCATTTGGGTATTTGAAAAATATATGAAAAACCATGTTTATTTTGCAAGAAATTTAAGGTTTTGATTTATAGCAGAGTTTTGAATTTGGGATGTTGATTTTATTTTTATTTTTTAATTGAAATCAGTGGTGTTAATTTTTGGCTTTTGGTTGTTTGCAATTTGCACAATGCAGGGAAAACAATATTTGTGAAAAGGCTATTGGCGAGTTTGAGAAGAAATATGAGCGTATAGGTTTTCTCGGTTTTTTGAAACCAAGAACCGAACCGGACCGAAACCGGTTGGTTTGACTCGGTTTCGGTTCGGTTTCGGTTTTTTTCAAAAAAAACTGGTTTGGTTGTTTTTTATCGGGTAAATACCAAACCGAACCGAAATTGATCACCCCCAGGCTTTCTTATGTTAAGGTCAGGCTCTGAGACTAAGCCCTTTCTTTCTTTTTTTTCTTTTTTTTTTGCTATCTAAAAAGAATTTGTTTAACATGATAATTCACCCCCTTCAATTTTGAAATGGTTCTTAAATAATATTATAGGTTTTTATTAGATTCTTAATATTTGTTTTCAATTATTATGTACATAATATGAAAAAAAAAATAGTAATAATAAATTGCTCATAAATATCAATTTAAAATTAAATCTTTAAAAAGATTTTAGCAATCATGAAATGTTTTTTTTTAACTAGTGACACATGAATAAGAAAAATAAATTTAGTAATAATTTACTCATTAATATTGAATAAGAAAAAATATCTATATTTATTTTAATTCTTTTCATTTTTAATCAAATTAAGAACCCATGAAAAAAATATTTTTTCTATTGAGAAAATTATAGTAATTAGAAAAGCAAGAATTATGCTACAGGTTTTTTTTTTCAATTGAGTTAAAATTATTTGTCTTCTAACAAAAAAAATAAAATTGAAGAGATTCTTGTAACATAAAATCATATATTTTAATATGTATTTTTATCTTACCTTTCTAACTGAATTTTTTCTTGAAATTAACAAATTTCTTATTATTTATTAGCACATATAATTCTTGAGTTTTTTTCATTGAATGCACCTATAAAAAAAACATTAATAACACCCCTTTTTTTCCTGTGTTGCAATGTTTTTTTGCTCAAGCCTGCAAAATTAAACTAGTTTTGTACTAAAAGATAGCAAAATGACATAGAAAAAGAAAAATTAAATTTATAAAAGTACAAAATATATATATATATATATATATATATATATATATATATATATAAAAAGTAGATGGATTAGTTAACCTTTTTAAGAATATATATAAAGTAGGCTATATTAAACTTTAATATTTTAGTGGTTTAATTAAAATAATGAAATTAATCTCTGCAATTAATAATATTAGAGGAATGAGAATAACATGATTCTCTCTCTCTCTTTTTTCCCTCTTAATTTTAATTGCAGGCAAAGACAACCTTATCCTTTTCTATATACGAATCTGGATATGGTTTCACAATATGAAGCAACTTTATTTATTAACTTATTTGCAACACAATATCATGCAAGTTATTACCAATTAATTAAGCTAGAATGATCTTTGCAAGTCAGTGTTGCTTAGAGATCCAAAAAATGATCTTTGAAAGTCACAAATATCTATTTGTTTTTGCATTTCAAAAATATTTTTGAAAAAATTTGAATTTTTTTTGTTTTAAATTAATAATTTTTAATGTTTTCAGATCATTTTGATGCGCTGATATCAAAAATAATTTTTAAAAAATAAAAAATATTATTTTAATACATTTCTGAATGAAAACCACTTAAAAAACAATTATAACTATACTCCCGAACAGACTTGATAAAATTAATCAATTGATCCTTGGAAGCCGTGGTAATGGGACGAAGGATAAAATTAATCAATTGAAGATTTAGGTTGACAAATTAAAACTTTAACATAATTAGGTTTGTTAAACCGTATATTAAGGCGTTCCATGTGTGTCCAGCTAGTAGTTCCCAATAAATTAATCTTTCTAAACATTTTATTAAGGAACGGAACAGATATAAACACTTCCCTGCTCATGCAGTGTTCAACGGAATTAGCATCCCGTTTTGAGTGATTCTTTTTCCGTCCTATTTCTTTTCTTTTTTTTTTTATTTTGCTTAATGACTATATAAATAGTGGATGCAGCAGACGCTGAAGCCTGTTACTGCCCGATATATATATAGAATTTTCAAAATTAAAGAAAAAATTAGAAAAATATAACCAATATCTGATATTTAAAGGAGACTAGAAATCATGAAATATTCACTGGATACGGAGATTCAAGTAGGGATTAATTGTACTTGAATAAAAATAGACATCACCATTACTATGCATCCTTCCCGAGAAAATAATACCTTAACTATATACTTTTTTAAAATTTTATTTTGTTCAGACCATTAACTATCTAATTCATTTTTTGAATTTATTCACAAGTTATATAATGTTGGTTGAGTTAGCTTTGACCCTAAAAGAAAAGGTCTCGTAAATCCATGACTATATTATTTTTTATATATAATTATTTATTTATTTCTTGACCTTTTTATTATTTTTTTTTAAGAAAAACAAGTTGAATAGAATACCAAGTTCGACCCACATCGATACCTATTTTGAGAAGACTCGTGGACTTTTACTAAGTTCAACAAAATACCAAGTCTCGCAACTAGGAGACTTATTGATCAAATCGTTAAAATGCAGGTATAAACAAAGCATGTCATTAACTTGACAAATCATCAATGTATTTTTTTAACATGTTTTAAAGTTAAAAACATTATGCTAGAACTACATTAATCCTTCAGATTAGGAGACACGTCAACTCAAATGTTAAAACCCAAGCTTTTATCAAAATTTGATGCTAACTTGACAAACACTCGTCGACTTGTTATGGAACTCATTTTAAGGTTACAAATATTATGCTAGCTAGGCCTCCATCGTCCCCTAAAACTAAGAGACATGTTATTCTAACTGCTAAAACCAAATTTAATCAAAACATTGGCAAATTGATGAAAACTCATCGACACAATTTTTATTATTTGTTTGAAAATACACACACAAAAAAACAAAAGCAAAATTTTAAATTTTAAAGCCAAACCATTACACCTAGGATAAACTTGTTATAACTCATCCTCCTAACTCCAATGCAGTTCATTATTCTAATGGTATTGCAGCTTAAAAATAAATCCTCGGTGATATCATACCCTCAAGGTTGTCACACAATGGTATAGACCTCAACTCTACAAATATTTCTCAACAATCATCCACAACAAGATAACAATCAGTAAAAAATCATTAAAAATAACAAATGCAATTTCAATAACATTTAAAATTATTTAAAAATTTATATGGGTTCAAAATCAACCTTCATGAATGGCTGGGATTGACCAAAAAACTTCTAGAATGGTAGTGATGGTTTTGGACAGTATGGGCGCATAGATTCACATGTTACCATTACTACTAGCACATGGGACCACGCGTTGTTGTTGTTTGAGCATGTCTCTTGGCAAATCTAGAGCAACTCCTTTTCCTCATCACTTATGTACAAATGGTGAGATGCACTTCCATCTAAGGAGGGATATCGATATCAGGAAAGATTTTGGCTTGTCTTTCTCTCTCTCTGTCTTCTTTTTTCTCTCAGTTTCTCTTTTTATGCTTGCTATTTTTGTTTATTATTGTTGTGGACTTATCAATGGTGCTAAAGGAGAAAATGGTGGTTGTAATGAGTGGAAAGGCTAATCTTAACCGAGAAATGGATGAGATTCAGGGTTTGGTCAATTGGAAAATAGAGAAAGAGGGGTTGTCGATGTGGATAGAGAAACAACGACTTAGATCTGAAGGAGAAAAAAACAACAACTATGGCTTTCATGACTGTGGTGGTTGTGCTGCTATCGGTGGTGCTGATCGATGTGGATGGTGTAAAGGGATAGAAGACACAAATCTGCTACAGTTTTATTTCTCTTTTTCTTTCTTCTTTTTCTTTTTGATGAAAATGCAAAATGTAATATTTTTCTCCCTTGTTTAGCCTTTTATACTTATCTAGTGCCTAAATGCACTTATTATTTTTATATTTTGATTTAGGATGCAAATGGAGGCGTCAAGGGCACAACAAAGCTAATTAGACGATTCAGGATTGTTTCTACACTACTTTGTAATATGGGCATAAATCTAATACACAAACCTGACTTAATTTATTTTTAGAAGATTCCAGATTTGGTGCACGAAAACCAGTTGAAAACATCACTTTTCTTGTTATATTAAGACTTTACTTTATTGTTTAATATTTTCATTAATTATTCAGTTTTGAACATTGTTATTTTAAAAGATTTTGTAGGCTTCTAAGAAGAGAATTAACGCGTAAAAGGGAGAGGAGGGAGATTAGATTTCAAATACACCTCTCTCCCCCCATCTTCTCTATTTTTGCCCCTACTTCGAGTTTTTATCATGGTCCTATGTAGCTAAATTTTTAATTGGTTAAAGGAAACAGAAGCCTCAAAATTAATAAAATTGTGAGATCTAATTTGTTTTCATTGTTCAATTTATGTATTGAGTATCGAATGTTCTTTGGTGTTTATTTTCATGATTGTCTCATTTAATTACTAGGAGGTCTATTAGTTTATTATTCTTTGCAATCTACTGCTATATTAGATATCAAATCTATAATTATATGATCCCTCTAGTTTATAAAGCAACTAAGATTTAATGATTTGTTGCATTAGAAACCATTAGATCTTAGGAAGAACACTCAATTAAATTAAATGCAATTATTTGTGCTTGTGTTGCTTAACTTCATCAATCTCTCTAATTCATAAGGCTGCTATTAGATTAAAAATTAAGTGTTTGACTTGAATTGTTTAATAGTTAGGGTTAATTAAATTACTTGTTGTCTAATTAACTACGACTAAGGAGAGATAGGAAAATAACTATAATAGTGAATATTCAAAGTGTGAATTGATATATACTTGCATTGTATCAATGATTAATTATAAAATTATGATGTTGGATTTTGACTTAGACTAAAGTTTGTTCTTTTGATTGATTTTGATACTTTAATTTAAGTTGTTCTTTAGTTGTTTTTCCTAAAATTATTTTTGTTATACTTAAACCTCCCCCCCCCCTTAAATCTCTGTTCATATAGCATGAAACTAAAATATATACTCTCTATGAGAACGATCCTTACTCACACCTCTACATGTATTCTTAAGAGTTTAGGTTTTTTATTTGGTTGCCTACAACAACACACCAAATTTTAGCATCGTTGTCAGGGAGTTATTCCAATTGATTTTTATGGTCCTTGTGAACCCTATTTCACTCTTGATTTTTTTAAAAAAAATGTTAGTTTTCAATAGTTATGATTTTTATCAAGATTCTAATTTCGGTAGAACTAGGCCTTGATTTTGTAGTATTTTTTTTCAAGGAAAAAAAATTATAAGCAAGACTAGTTCCTTTTTAGGCCACTAGCCTCACCCTCTTAAGGTCAAATTCCATTGTTTTCTAGGATTTTTAGATATTTTTATGTTTTAGCGTATAATTTTTATTTATTTTCATTACTTTAGATTTTTCTTGATTTGTTTTTCATGGTTTATTAGAGTTTCCTTGATTGTTTGTGATAACTCGATCTTCTAATCAAGGTGATTTGCAGTTAGGTTATCTCCTTTTTTTATAAATAAAAATGCAATTTTATAAAGTTTAGGTTGTATGCAACAAGCAAAAATTATTTTTTAAAATTTGTTTTAAGGCCAAGATTGACAAAATCATATTTTTGTTCAACATCAAAACAGGCCGAATAACGTGCTTGTCAAACACACCCTTAAACCAAAATTCCTTTTAACAAAATAGTGGCGAACAAAACAAAGCCTTAAGTATTTGACTCGATTTTGATCCAACTGGATCGACTTGAAAACATTGTTTCAACCATGAACCAAACCAAAAACCAAGGTTTAACCCAAAACTAATCTAGAATGGAGATTTAAACCGAAACAAAATCAAAACTAAAAAAACACAAAAAACATAATATTTTCTAACAAAAACAATTCAAACACTAAGGAAAATGAAGAACAATAACGAACATTCAGACTCAAACCAAGCAACGTAAACATCAAACAAGACTAGATTTCAAGCAATAAAAGACAAGGTTTTGTTCGCAATCAAGAATGGATCAAGATTCAAGTATCTATTTGCTTGAATTATTACTCAACCATCACGATTTTTTTCAAAATGGGTTTCGGTTTAAGATGAAAGTCTCAAGATTAAAACTCACAAAAACATGTTATTGATGTATTAAAACCGTAGATTATTTACTAATGACGATCAAAAACCAAAATCAAATCTAAAACTAGCACTAAAGACAATGTTCTTCAGATGAACATGAAGAACATGAGGGTTGCCCAAAAAATCCAGCATACACCGTCAAACTCAGAAAATACATTTAGGCCTCCAAACCAAGCTCTATTAGCCCCAAAAACCATATTATCATAAACAAACAGGTTTGAATAAAAAACACTAACAAATAATCTTAAATCATCAAGAACATGTATAAAATTTCAACTTTTGAAACTATAACCCTATTATCAGCTAACAAAAACATTAAAACTCAATCTAAAACTAATTCCTTAAACACTTGAGACCCAAGCTACACTCATAAACCAAGAATATGCATTAGCAACCTAGATAAAGTCACTAAACACTTACTACTACCTTTGACAAATTCCAAAACTACTATACTTCATCAAAACTAAACACAAAAACTCCTTTTAAACATCATAACAACATTAACAACAACTTCAAAATATGATTAATCAATATAAACAACATTTTCATTCATCAATCCACATAAATGCTAAAATACAAAATAATGCCAAAAAGACTAAAAAAACATCATTAAACATTGAAAAAACATGAATGGGTAAGCCACATGGACTCCACCCTTGAGTTTTCACATGGTTATATCTTCTCTAAGCTTGCTAGCTAGAGGCTGCTACTTCCCTTCTCTTTTCCTTCCTTCATTTCCTTTCACTTTTTAATCTTTCCAAAGCTTGATATACCTTCTATGTTAGGTCTTCAAACTTTCACACTAAGGTCTCTTTATAGAGAATATCCTCACATTTTTCTCTCTTCTCCATTTTTTATCTTTCTTTGATTTCTAGTGGTATTTATAAGGTTTTTTCAAGATTGTTTTGGCGGGTTCCCTCAAATATTAATCGAAGCTCAGTCCTTTGATCAAAATAAAAGAGATCTAGACAAATGTTAACAGCTGCAACCTTTGTCCTTCAATAGTTTTTGGGGAAGGTGGTTTTTCCTATATAGTTTTCTTTTTTTAGAAGACAAAGGCATGTGTTTCTCACCTTCTGATCTCATATGAAACATTTATGACCCTTAATAAAAACCCTATGGGATTTTTTAAATGTGAGCACACAAAAAGGTTATGTAATTTTGCACAAATGAGTATCCCAGTCAAGGCTGATGGAGTTAGCCACTTTCGAAGCTTCGTTAGAGAAACTCTGATATTAACATCATCGAAGACCACCTGAACTTGGTAGAAGAGACGCACACCTTTCAATTAGATCCATCCTTGCTCCATTTACAGGTTTATAGCTCCATATTTATTCGCTTAAAGGTGCAACTCGATTAGTCTATAATATAAAAATATAGTGATGGATGATCAGGGACAAGATATTAGAGACTTCTATGGAAAAATTAGGATGTAAGCATCTAATTTCATGAAAATAAGGTTGTAGAGGGGATGTTCTTCTTCCATTTGCAAAAACTATGTGCCATTTGGAGGTATAAAACTCCACAATGAGCTCTTGAAAGGTGTTAACCCGATCATCCAAAACTACTAAGGAAGGAGATGAATAGTGGGAACGGTATGTCATCTAAGTTAAACACTTTGAAATTAGAGTTTTTAATTTAAGATCTAAAAGATTTCATTTTAGTCCATATTCTTCCAATTGCTTTTAATTGCACTCGTAATTGCCGCACAAACTCTTGATTTCATGCAATTTCACCCCTGCTAAGCTCAATCATCAGCTCCAAAGTTTAGTATCATTTTGATCTCGGTCCTTGGTTTCTAATTTGTGCACTTGAACCTTTAATTGACCATCAAACTTTTAAGTTTTTTCAATTTAGCCCTTGAAGTTTCACATCTTTTACGATTTAATCTTTGGTTTTTGAATTCCTTCAATCAAACCTTTAATTGGCTATCAACCTTTAATTTTTTCACAATTAAGCCCTTGATTTGACCACTTAAACTTTCCAAAGTCCAATTTCAGTCCTCGAGCTTTAATTTCTTCCAATTAACACCCAAATTGACTCTAAAAAACTGATTTTCCTTGTAATTAAGTCTCCAATAAAATTAATTAAGCCTTCCAAAATCCTCATTGAGTCCTTACTCATCCCAATTTATACTTCTTTACCAAAAATAAAAATATTTTCACCAAATGGGTCTTTTGTCAATCAGAATTGGGTCGCTAATTTTGCCTATCTTATACATTCTTATCGTCTAACTTTTTCACTTATCATTTCAGTCCTTCACCACCAATTTGAGCAATCTTCTAGGCTTTCTTTATGTGTATCCTCTTGTATTTGTGGATTTTTTTTGCTTTCTTTTCTTGATTTTTTTATAGGTTTAAAAATGGGTAACAACATGCACAAGTATGAAACCTACGAAAGTGACTGAAGAACAAATTAAATTAAAAGCCTTTGTTTTGTTTGAAGGATTTAGCTAAAGATTGGCTCTGCTATATATCCTCTGGAAGCATTACCACATAGAACAAGATGAAGAAGTTTTTTTTTAGAGATATTTCCCAGCTTCAAGAGCAACTAACATTCAAAAGGAAATTTATGGTTAAGGAAGAACAGTAAAGAATCTTTGCACGAATACTAGGAATAATCTAGTATTTTTATAAAGACCTTCTACTTATTGATGAGAGAGTATTAATGCTTCTAGTGGAGGAGCTTTGGTAGATAAAACTCTCACAACCATAAGAAACTTGATAGCAAATATGATAGGCAATTCTCAACAATTTGGCATTAGGCTTAACCCTCCATCTAAGCATGTTAAAAAGGTAAATATTTCCTCCCTTGAACAATAAATTACAAGTTTAACTTTTTTTATTCATCAAATAGTTATAGGAAAGATTCAAATAACAAAGGCTTTGGGATTTGTTCGGTAGAAAGGCATCTAATCGATATGTGTCCATCTCTTTAAAAAGAGCCCATTGAGCATGTAAACATAGCAAGTGGTTTTGAAAATTATGAAATGACCACAAATGGCGAAATTGAATCAAAAACGTATTTTTTAAGAAATTTTTTTTTTGAAATTTTTTAAAAATGTAATCGAAACAGGGGGTCAAAATCGAGTTATGATAAAGCCTAATAAAGTTGTATAGGATTTTTGACATGATAAGATTAAAATGGAGGGAACCTACCATATTTTACTTTGAAAATGGAACTTTTCCATTCAAAATAATATTTTTAGTACCTATGGATATTAGCACAACTAGTATTAGTTGTAGCTATGGAACCGCAATACACCTCAGGCTCGATGTTTTTCATAAAAAAAAAATAATGTTTAGGTGTTGCAAATGCATTTTATAGAAAGAGAAAAAATCCACGACTCAGATTAAAGACCAAACTTGGTAAGTTGGTTTTATTTTAATTAGGTGGAAAGAAAAAAGTAGACAACAATAATAGATGGACCAAATAAAAAAAATGATCATGATAACTTGGAAAACAAAAGAACATTTTTTCAAAAAGGGATAAACGAAGTAGCTCAATTTCCATCCCATTAAATACAGAATAAAGAAATTAGGTAAAAATAAGACATAGAAAAATTAGCTCGGGTTAGCATGACAAACTTATAACCCTAGTTATATTGTTAAACTCGCAGTCCATGTCATGAGATTGAGAACCCAACAGAATAGAGAACAATGAAAATTGCAAATCCTATTTTTTAAAATAAGTCAATGTCAACCCGCGTTAACTTTCCAAACTTGTGACCCAAGTCATTAGACCAAAAACACTCAATCTAGAAAAACCATAAAACCTAATTCTCAATTAATCAAATGTTTAATGATGAAATTGAAAAAACAATTTCAATTATACAAAAGGACTCAAAATAAAAAAGATAGCAATTAAAATAATGAGGATCAAAACTGAAATATAAAATAAATTATATCTTTGGTTAAATGATGAAATTGAAAAGAAAAATCAATTTAACTAAAAAAAATTAAAAGAACAAAAATCAAAATTAAAATAAGAAATCCAAACAAGTTTTTGATTGAAGGGTAAATTTGAAAAGAAAAATAAATTCAACAAAAGGCCCTAAAAAATTCAAAAGAATGAGGACCAAATTGAAAACATAATAGATGATAAATTGGGATTGAATGATGAAATTGATAAGAAACAAAACTTTTATAAAAAAGCCAAAACAAAAACAAGGAATGAAGTTGAAGTACCAATAAAAAGGGCCAAGCTATAATTTTTTAGGAATTAGAGATAAAAGAAGAGGAAAAAAGAAGAAAGGCTCACTGGTGATAAACTGCTCCATCAAAGCCGACACACAGCGCACCAACAGGAAGGGAGTGTTTGAAATTGTGGTGGAAGGTACTTTTCAAAATAGCTTTTCGCTTGAAAATATATCAAAATATTTTTTAAATTTCTGACATCATCACATCAAAATCATCAAAAAGCACTAAAAAAATATCAATTTAATGTATTTTCAAGCCAAATGGCTTTTGAAAAACATATAAAAGCATAAGTAAAAGTTGTGCCAAACATCCCAAAAAACATTTTTAATTTTTTTTATATTTAGCCAAATATCAAATTGTTCCTAAGTTGACATGATAATAACAAAAACAACTATTGTGAAAAGATGAAAAAGTCCATTGACACCAATTTTAGTTTTATTTTTGCTTTTAAAGGTATTTTGATCATTTCACTATACTTTTGGTTTTTGTATTATTTTTTATACTTGGTCAAATATCAAATTGCCCCTCGTCTAGCATGATAATAATAAAAAAACAATTATGCAAATACCAAAATGTCCTTTGACACCAAGTTTAAAATATTTGCTTTTAAAAGTATTTCAGTCATTTTATTATACTTTTAAAATGAGAAAAGACTTGTTTGCCTCAAATTAATTTGGTAAAGATTAATGCATCTTATGGAAAGACTTTAATACCTATAGTAGCTAGTTTTAAGATTTTTTTGTGTAAATGATAAAATTATCATTACACTATTTGAGTGACACAATATTATCACTCCATGTGAGTTTTTCAAACTAGAATCAGCTCTTCTTAATTAGTCATTTTACTTCTCTTAAGAAAAATCATGAATTCGAATCTTTTTTATAAAACAATGTAAAAATGTCCATGTCAAAAAATCCACAGAGAAAATTAGATTATTGCTCGCACTATGCTACCGATCGGATCAATGTTTTTAACGTAAAAAAAATATCTAGACGTTGCTAAAGTTGATTCAATGTGACTTGGTCGTCTTGGCGGGTCTAAATACAACTCATATGACCGGTGAAAATATAATTTGACTCAAAATAAATATTTAAGATGAGATTTTTTTAATACACATTAAGATGACAACATATTAAATTAATTTTGGTTAACTTAGATTAACCCGTTAAACCGCATACCAAGTCATGAAATCATGATAACCTTATAGAAAGCAAACATAAATTACAAATGTTGAAAGGTCAAACTGAAAAAAAAAGATCAGTTAAAAAAAAGAAAAAAAAATAACCCGAGTCAACCCAAGTTAACCTGCCAAACTCATGACTCTAGTCATGAGACTAGGATAACCAAATAGAAAAAAAAAATAATTATGATGTCCAATTCTAAATCTACCTTATGAAGTCCAATTCTAAATCAAATAGTGTTCAAAGATGAAATTGAGAAAAAACTCAATTAAAAAATGGGCATAAAAAACAACTTGAGTCAATCGGGTTAACCCGCCAAACTCGTGACCTGAGTTATAAGATGAGGATAACCTCATAGAAAACAGATAAAAAATAAATTACAAAACCTAATCACCAATCAGCTCAATATTAAATGATAAAATAAAAGAAACAAAAAACTCAAGTCAATCAAGTTAACCTATTAAACTTGAGGTCCAGATAGGTCATGTGTCTATAATAACTTTATAAAAAGTAAATTAAAAAAAAATTGTAAAATTCAATTCTCAATAAAATTATGTTAAATGATGAAATTAAAATTAAAAAAATATTAGAAAAAAAATATTCCAATTAAAAGTGCAATGTGATGGGTAGTATAGTGAAAAATCCATGATCCCCTGTAGATTTTTTTTTACTGTAAATTAATGGTAACGGTAGCAAGTTAACATGGTTAATGCATGAATTCCACTTGCCTTAAGCTCTAAGATAAAATAATATTCCTCACAGCATATGGAGTAGAAATTAAATGGGCTATATATGGCATCTGGTAGCTAAGCAGACGACCAGACTCCATCAGAAATTGCAACCCCAGAGTCGCCTTCATAAATGCAAAGTTTGAGTTCCCATTTGCTTCATAAATGCTGATTATTTCCACTCTCTTGCTCCATGCA
>Ga0325402_1002349_pt1 | contig 16535 bp, 12 predicted proteins | sample PopdelMetagenome_22_FD_207212 | JGI IMG/M metagenome (GOLD analysis project Ga0325402, IMG submission 207212) | Populus deltoides microbial communities from Bellville, Georgia, United States - Xylem-PdKOR-R3 | ecosystem: Host-associated > Plants > Phyllosphere > Stem > Wood/Secondary xylem... | reverse complement strand
TAAAGCTATCTTATATTATCAGATCTATTATTATAAAACATGCTCTAGTTAAGGAGTTATTAATACTTCAAGTGCAAAATGATGATATAAAACCTTGATAAAAATGCACTTTTAAGTACTAATCAAATACAAAAGGGGGAGACACACAAAAGATAAAAGGGGAGGGAAGACGACAATAGAGAGGAAGAAAAGGAAGATAAATTTTGGGTGAAAAACAGAGAAAAGAATGAGAGAAGAGAGAGGATAAAAAACAAAGATTTTTTTTTATCTTTAAAAAAAAGAGAGAATGGGGGAGAGGAAGAAAAACAGAAGAGAAAAACAAAGAAGGAAAAACATGGGAAAATAGATGAAGGAAAAGGAAGGGAAGAAAAGAAAAATTGAGAGGGAGAGACCACGAAAATAGAGGGGAAGAAGAACAGAAAGAAAAACAACAAAAAAAGAAAGAAAAAGAAGAAATATGTGCCTTTGCACAAAAAGGAAAAACAACAGTAATGATCGTTTTTCTCCATAACAAACCATCGTCTACCACCACAACACCACCACCATGAGCCACCGTCAACGACAACACCACCGTCACCAGGTTAGCCCATCTCCCCCTTCACCTTTTTCTTCTACTTCGGCTACTTTCCATTATTCTGCAAGTGAACAGTGGAGAGTCAATTAATTCACTCTTCGCTATTCACATTACAAGTGAACAGTCGAGAGTCAACTAATTCACTCTTCGCTATTCACATTACATGTGAACAGTGGAGAGCTTCTCCACTGTTCACTAGGCCAGACAACTCTGACTCAGATCAAAATGGCTGGGCCGGGTCCGGTCTAGTCCAAACAAGAAAAGGAAAATATCTTTGGGCAACACTCTTTTGGGCCAACATCCCAACACTTTTCTAGGCCGATGTTAGCCTAACACTCTTCTAGGCCGACCCTGACCTAATTTCTTCTGGGCTAATTTCAGCCCATTTAGGATGGGCTCAGCCCATATATTTGGGCTAGCCCATCCCATTATATATTAATAACATTATATAATATAATATTATATATTAAAAAAATTCCAAAACGCATCCTTTTAAAATTTATGATTTTCCCGCGTATTTTTTTTTATCAATTTTGCTTAATATTGGTTTGTATTTATATACTATAAAGATACAAATCTGATATTAAAATACTCAGTTTTCTCTGAAATATTGCAAAAAAAATATATAGAAAAAAAAAATTCTTATATTCATGCATACGACGAAGTCTTTCTAAAATATAAAAAATTTCATATCATATTTTCATACAAAAAAAATTCAAAAAATATGTATTATCATGCATTTTTGGCTTTAAATAACCTGTTTATTAAAGTCATGAGAACTAGGCCAATATGTCAAAAATTTCAAAAAAAAATTATTATTTTTGTTTTAATATATAGAATTATGATTTATACGTAAGATGTATTCCCGATATTAAAAATATAGTTATTTTATACTAACGCTAGAACGATTAGGTTTTTACTCAATAAGATAAGGATCTCCTTACTAATGAGGATCTTTCTTAAACCTTAGACAAACCAACAATTAGAAATACAATAACACCGTAGAATATATCACAATTAAATACTGTAACTTATCTTAAGTAGGGAGTATTTGGGGTATTAATACCTTTCTTTTGCATGACTAGTCCCTGTGCCCGATCTCTAAAACTAATTAGGGTTCCTAGGTAATTAAAAACTAGGTGTCGACTCCCATTCCCTCTTTCCACTAATAAAAAACAAGAATTCCTTGTCTATCCCATTTTCCTGATTTTCCAGTCACGATACCCGAGAGGACGGTCGTCAACGTGCAATATAATGATGACTCTACTAGGGATCCATGTAGACTAAGCTTTGTTTTTATCTAATTATTGTGTTTTTATTATTTGGTTTGTGTGTTTATTTTAATATACCTTTCCTTTTTATTCTGCTTATACGCTTTAATTTTTGTACATATTTGTTCATGCATTGTATAGAATTGCTTTATGCATCATTCATATATATTTTTTTATATATAAATGTTTATTCTGAAAAACTTTAGGTTAAGTGGGGGACTAACAACTTACCTTACAACTTTTAGTCAAGGTTTAAGTTTGTGTAAACCCCAACTTTTCGGCGAGTGCTTAGACTGGTAATGATTGGTACACATGTTATCTCATTACATACTAAACCCCCATATTACCTTTATGAGGATAATCGCTGGGACAGTAAGAGACCATTTTTAGAGACTGAATATTTAACCTATCTTTTGTCTCACATAAAAGAACTAGAACATGCCTTTAGATGTATGCTCCACACCTATTTTCTACATTAAAGCAATCCCTTTTTGAAGCATCTTGAAATCAAAACTTGCGGGTGACACAATGGTCGTCACTCATGAAAATTTCATTGTAGAGTTTGGGCAAGAGTCAAAATTCTTGTTTAGAGCAAGAGTTACGACTATATGTCACCCCTTGAAGGGCGAGTACATCATATAAAACATTCTCATACATTTAAACGTGCATGCTCACAATTTGAAATAAAGGTCCACCACTTCTACTTTCCTCTCCAGAATCAAGAGTTGCTGACATCTGACAGTGTTAAGAAGGATTCACTCAAACTTCCAATCCAGAAACATAGCTTGTGGTAATAGGAGTCTCTATTGTACCATGAACTTGGCTAGTGACTTTTGTTGGGATTCCATCTATGAAGTTTTAACGCGCACATCAATGGAGAATGTGGGGAAATATAGGCTTTTTTCTAAAGAGTAAAATAAGTTAACCTATGAGTCCCTTTTCACAAAGCTACATAGCCAAAGAACTAATATTGTCTCTAGTTTCCTTATCCAAAGCATGATGAGGAATGAATATCATGTTTCCTTTGTTTCAACTGACACTTTGAAGCCTCATCCTAAAATATCCTTTGATTTTCTTCCTAGACACGTGGAGATTGTGTCATCAACAAATCAAGAAATTCTACTTTGTCTTGCACACAATGGACCATGTTATTATATGTGTAACCTTCTATCAAACAAAAGCAAAAGATCCTGAATCTAAAGACACGATATGATACTATAGAATCTAGCCTAATAATTGAAAGGTTAAAGCCTTCACATTACAAGATTGTGAGATTCTTGAAGCCCAAGTTTAAGTCACATTTCTATATGTAGCACTACATTAGAGTCGAGTTGTTTGAATTAACAACTTGGAAATGGAAGCAGTTTGATGAAATGTAGTTGCCTTGAGAAGAACCCATTCATCGCATGATAAAAGTATCGGTGAATGGCTCACTTGGAAGAAAAATGTCTTTGCATTTGATGTGAAAAGGGAGAGTCATTGTTTGTTCCCACTTCTCATACTAGCCTCTAAAGACAATGATAATAAAGATATTGGACTTGTTGAATACAAAAAAAAGCTTGCCATGACCTGCATTAATAGGTAGAGCAATTTAATGGAAGTATGCTTCATAGAGGATCATAACGAAAAACAATGGAGCATGAGGCATTCAATAAACATAGGGGTTTTAACAATGAAAAAACCCAATGTAAGTCCTTTGGCCTTTTGCAATGTTGATGTTGTGATGATGAAAGAATATCTTTCTAACATGTCGTTCTTCAACTTCAAGACTGGAGACATTGATGAGCTACAATTAGGAAAGGGTTTGCTCAATGGATACTTTCCATTTCAATTCACCTTCACCACCGAGGAAAAAGCATAGTTGGATACAACATTAGAATAGTCATTGCACTACAAGATTTAACAGTTTTACTGATGGAATTTTTTCATCGGCGTAAGACACATATTCCGTCGGCAATTAATTTACCAATGAAATCACCGACGGAAATGCTTCGTCGGTGAATCTTTCGTCGGTAATTTTTTTCATCGGTAAATTCGTTGGTAATAAAAAAATATTATTACCGACGGATTTACTAATGGAAAAGACGTGTCGGTAATAATATTTTTTTATTACCGACGGACTTACTAACAGAATTTCCGTCGGTAATTATTTAAAATTTTTTTTTAAAAAATTCATTTTATAAAATTATAAAATAATTAAATTAACATAAATCAACACTTTATAATATATACTCAAAATGCTTGGAAAAAAGAATAAAAAAATCAACTCAAACAAATTTGCAACAAATAAATAAAACGAAAAAAAAAATTCAATTAAAAATTAATCTCATATGAAAAAACAAATCTCACAACAACATTTATACTATTATTACGAATAAAACAATTAAAAATAAAATAAAAAAACAAATACAGTGAAAACAATCATGAAAAAAAAAAAGAAAAATCTTACCTTAATGTAGTTGCAAGTGAAGCTAAGGAGAAAAAAAATTCATAAAGCATATTAATTAAAACAAAACTAAGAGGATAAAAGAAGAAAGAAGAAGAAGACATACCCGAGCATGGAGGAAAAGAGAAGGAGATGAGGAGAGAAAAGAAGAGAAAGAAATAGATATTGATGTTTTTTACATATAGTGAAGAAGAAGAAGAAGAAGAAGAAGTAGAAGAAGAAGAAGAATAATAAGAAATGAGTCCGTCTCTTGTGAAATAAAGGGATTCGGGCTTTTTATTGGGGCTTGTTAGCGACGGATTTACCGATGGATAATTGAATATTAATATTTTTAAGTATTCCGTCGGTAATTCCATCGATAATATTTAATTTAAATTTTAAATTTCGTAAAAAGTTTTCAGAAACCACCAACAATTACCGATGATTTTTTAATCCGTCGGTGATTCCATCTGTAATATTTAAATGAAAATTTTAAATTAACTGAATTTTTTCAAAAAACTGCAAAATAACACCAACTACTTTTCAATCCGTCGGTGATTTTGTCTGTAAAGAACAACAATTAACAATACAATTGGAAAGTGAACAGTTCTGGAGCTCTCTGGAAAATACCGACAGAACATTCCGTCGGTGATTCCCTTTGTAATTGACATGATGAACAATGTTCACAGTTTACCAACAAAATTCCGTTTGTAATTCCGTTGGTAAAAATGGCACGTCATCATTTTTTTTTCTTTGTTTTAATTTTTTTCCCATGGTAATTCCCTCGGTATATACCGAGGGAATATTTCCGTCGGTAAAATCCCTCGAAAATTTACCGACGAAAATATTCCCTCGGTATTTCCGTTTGTATTTATTGATTTTTTGGTAGTGTTGCCCCAAGGCACCATCCTCTAGGTGGAGTAATCCTGATAAGATGTAAAGAATTGCAAGAACTTTAAGAATCAGGTTCGAAAGCTAGTGAGCAAGAGGCAGGTGGAATTGCAAGAACTTTTTATTTGGTGAAGGATGATGTCAACAATCATATTTTCAATAAGCTACCATTAATAAGGGATAACAGGACATTGATGATTGCTGAAGAAGCTGATTAGAATGTCATGTTCTCATTTTTATTCACCATTTTATTTTGGGATCACATCTCATCTTTCAATGGATTGTGCTTTGTTCTTTGTCTTATTATTGTCTTGAAATAAAAAGATGTTTTTTTCAAAGGTTATTTTGACAAAATATTTTGATTGAACTCCAACATGCAAAATTAAAGCCAAACAATCGTAAAAGATTAAAAGTGTTTTGATTGCAGAAATGACTCGATATTTATTAAAATGACATGATAAACAACATGGGGTGACCCAAAAAAATTTGAACTCACACATGAAACTAAACCACAAATCATGTAGCTAAGTTTTAGTAATATGCATAATGACATGTTATGGATTTAATAGTTATGGACTCACGAATCATGATTCTTACAAGTCCAAATCATTACACTGGACGGGGTCAAAATTAATTGGTTCTAACCGACCATGCATGAAATGAGAAAAGGTCATCTTTGTTCACTTCTTTCACAGTTCTTGAAATGTATCATTTGCAATCCCATTTTAAGCCTTGTAGAATATTTCTTTCAAAAAGAAACCTTGATAATAGATCACACTCCACACAAGGGGCAAATAAAGGATTTTTGTTTGAAAGGATGAAGACAATAATAGAATCAATGGTAAAGGGAATGTTAAGCATAAAAGTTCAATGACTGGGAAATGGCTAAAAGAAAAAAGACATAGACTGGGGGGCATCCAAGAAAACTTTGAGGAAGGCTATAAAAAAAAATGGAAATTGTCTACACTTAAAGGCAAGTCAAGGATAAAGGAAGGAGAATGCTTATCAATTCTAAAAGGGGCAAAAAAGGTTTCAATTGAGAAAAGACATATCAAATGCCAAAAGTCAACAGTAGAAAACAAATCGAGCTTTGTGTCTTTTGGTGTCTATGATAAAGCCTCTGATATCTTCAAAATATTAGATTGGTTATTCTTCAAAAGAGAAGTTGGATCTGCATTATGACCCATGTTAAGAGAATTTTAATCTTAAAAGCTAACATGGTTATATGTCATTTCCTCTACAAAGACAATAAGAGAAAAAAGATTGATGAATAGTTGATGTTGATCCTAGGTCCTTGAAACCCTCAAATACCTTTTGAGCCTATGAATTTCCCTTTCTTTCATAGCCTTTTTTGATCAAGTAAGCAATTTGAACCGATAAATGGCGCTCTCAAAACTTAAAGAGTTTTTTAATAAAGGTTGTGATTTCATGAATTAAGCTATTGGTAATACATGCTGATAAAATTGATGCTAAAAAATAAACAATCTTTCTTGATAAAGCCTCGAGTTTTGACTTGAACATCTTGTTTTTTGAAATTCATAGAAGGTCACTTCATCACATACCATTAAATGATGTACTCAAAATCTAAGATTAAAATTGATACGAAGAACCACAGAAAAAACTATTTTAATCTTACAACAGGTCAATTTCTGTTTTCAAAATACAAGATAATCAAAGGACCATATGTATTGAATGGCATGTATTGGGTCTTTGATCAAAGAAGATTGATTTTCAAAAGTACTTTTCAAAACTGACATCTCTCTTATTTGATTTCAACAATTAGACTTTGAATATACATGATCTTTGAAAAGTGCGAGTTAATTCCAGAACAAGAAATACTGTCAAACAAGAAGAACATCGATTGAACTTGTAAAATCCTTGATAGAAATAACATCAATACTTCTCAACACTACTTAAAAAGTTGAGCAGCCGGGGGCAATACAGTGGACCATGATAAGGAAAACAAACAATATTCAGATCAGCTGGGGGCAAATAAAGATAATCAAATGATGAATCAGATCAATTGAAGGCAATGTTTTTTAAATAAAGATAATCCATGAACAAGCACATTCAGATCAACTGAGGACAGTATTGTTCAAAGACAGTCCGTGATCTAGTGCACTCTAGCAGCAATTAAGAGTAATGCTGCACTTGAAGGACATCTTCATATTTTTCATCTTAGGTTACCTTTTAAAACACGGTTATGACTCCTGTTGCTACCTAATTTTTGACCCATGTTTTGATAAAGTTTTTGAAAAAACCAAAAATAGCAAAAAAAAACGAGAGAGAGAGCAAGAACATGATCTTGATCTGAAAATCAGGATGCCTAAATGTATGGCAAATGCATCCTTTTATAGGCCAAAATTTAGAACTATTGATTTGATGACATTGTTGAGTGGGTGGTCACCTCTTGACTTGGTAACCATCCTTATTTTCTTGTCTCCAGAAAACGTCATTGCTAACATCAGAATTTGAATAGATAGTTCCTAATGAAAGTTCTGGGGAATTGTCTTTGCTTTCCAAAAAAATAAGAATCGGTGCATCTGGACTTCTAGAACTCGAGATATGGGCTGAACATTGAATAGTGTCTGGGTTGTAGGACAGATTCCGACTTCTCTATTGTTGCTACAATTTGAACCTGAAAACGGTCCTTTTAAATCTTGGACTCTTCATGAACATTTTAGACCTCTGTCTTAGCTTTTTATCCATATAAACCAGACCTAAATCCAAGTTCTACAACTCCAGTTATGATCCAATAACCGAATGGTGTTCCAATTTGAATTCAACCAGCATCTCTTTTCTAAGCTTAGCCCTCTCAATTTCAGTGGTTAAACCCATCAATCAATCCTTTGATTTATATGATAGACCTGCATTTAAAATAAACATTTACCATAAATTAAAGGTATCTTATATTATCAAACTTGTTATTATAAAACGTGCTCTCAGTTAAGAAGTTATTGATACTTCAAGTGCAAAATGATGATATAAAACATTGATAGAAATGCACTTTTAAGTACTTATCAGTGTGTACCTATTTGGAACCAAATGCAGGAGTTTAGTTCATGATTGTTGAGGAATTGACAAAAAAAGAGAAGAAAGAAATGTTTTTCGAACCATGTTTCAGCTGTTTTCTAGTCTCTTTACCATTCCCCTTCATTTCTGAAATCGTTAAGATTCTTAGATTAATTAGGAGTCTTCATGATGCTAAACTCGTTCCTTTTTTATCTGGTCTTTAAGGTTGGATAAATCCCTTAGAATTTGCACTAATAAAATTGATTCTATTGCTGTCGAAATTCTGTTGTAATACCAACTTTGTTCCAACTTAGGCTTTAATTCTGACTCGATTTCGTGCAATATCTGACTATCCCAACTATATTCTGTCATTCATGACATGTTAAAGAATTAATCTGTACCTTTATTGGGTCCTGGGGTCCACTGTTTTTATGTCAGACTCTCAGTCAAATTTGGGATGCTCGGCATTGTCAGTTTCCGAATCAGATCAAGAGACGCTTTTTGACCAAACAGGTTGTGGCCAGATTCTGTTCTTCAAAATAATTTTATCTCACTTTGAATCCTTCATGAAAGTTGTAGTCCTATACGTTAGATGAATTTGGGTTTTTAAATCTCCTGATTTCGATATCAAAAGCTCAAGATATTCCTATTTGAGTATCTAATGTGAAAACACAGAATCCTATCGCAAGAAGGATTTCAGCCTAAGTTTTTTTGGAATTCTATTCTTCAAAAAAATTTTATCTAACCTTGAATCCTTTATGAAAGTTGTAGTCTTGTACATGTAGATGAATTTGGGTTTTTGAATCGCCTGATTTTGATATCAAAAGCTCAAGATATTCCCGTTTAAAGGGCTAGCATGAAAGTAGAGAATCTTGCCGCGAGAAGGGTTCTAGCTCGAGTTCACAGGTCTAATTCGAGGGATTATGAGCCAGTTTTAAGGACTTGTTTTTGGACCAAGGACTGAATTGAAAAGTGATAAAATGATGGATTTAATTGAAGATGAAATTAGAAGGAAATGGGTTGGTTTTAAAAAAGTTAAAGAGGGGGACTGGATCATCAAAAAATGACATGAATTCTACCACACCGGATAAGGAAATACAACTTGCAGAATGGTACTGTTCATTTGTGTTTTGAACAATACCCCTCCCCATCTGAAAGGAAAGCAATTCTTTCCTTTTCTCTGCACAACTATTCTCGCTAGTTTTCATGATTCTCTCGCCTGATTTTTAAAGTTGCAGATCATGTTTTTTTCAGCTTCAATCCAAAAGAGACAATAGCTTTTGTGCCTCCTCTGTGCCAGCTGCAAAATGACATGAAGAGAGGAACCTCACCATCATCTAATGGCTGGGATTTTATCCCTAACACAAATGGCTGAGATGAGGTGTTAATGTGGAAAGTAATGACTGATGATCACAGAATAGGAATCAGGATATTTTAGTTTTCTATTTTTGCTTTATTTAATCATTTAAGATTACATCCTAGTATTAATGTAATATTCATTTCCTAATAAGAGTTGTGATTAGGTTATATAAACCTCCTCTGCAGGGAGAAAAAAGACGAAAAAAGGGAAAGAGACAGAGGAAAATGGAGATGAAAAAGAAGGAGAGGAGGAGAAGAAACGTTTGAGATCTGCAGCACATAGAAAGGAAGCTCTGCTGCTAAACATTGATTGAAACTTTCATCTGTCAAAATGAGTGAGACCTGCAGAAACGAGGGAGATTTGCGGCATATAGAGAGGGAGCTTTGCTACTAAACCTGACATAAACGATCGTTTGGGTTTGTATTTCACCTTCTGCAGTCAGAACTAGTGAGACTTGCAGGTATAGGCCTCAACTTTCTCCTTCCTTGCCGCATGCAATTCTATTGTTTTGATGTTTAAAAGAAAACTTGTTTTGTCTTTTGCTTTGAACATTCGTTTCCTATTTTTTACCATACAATGAACGCTTGTCTTTTGTTCCTGTCGTGGCTTTGAGTTTAGATGGGTGTTTATGATAAGAGTTTGCGGGTTCCTATTTTTTTCTTTTTTTCTTTGGTTCATGAGGAACTGTGGGGGGCCATTGGTTTTTCATCATCAGCTCACTTTTTTCCATTTTTCATTTTTCTTTTGTATGAAACTAGTATGACAGCATCTCCCAGATTGGTAAAAGAATATAGGTCATGAGTCACGGACACTGCATTAGAATTTGATTTCAAACTTTGGTTTCAGAACTTTGGCTCCCTTAAGCATACGGAGGTGTTTCATTTCCAGTTATAAAATTTTAAGATAAGCTGGCTTTGAACATTTTATGGGATGTTTTAAGTTTTTTGTAAATCTTATAATATATATGATGGTTTGCTACCCTCTATTGTGATGTTTGCGTTTAATTGTGATGCTCGTGTTTTGATAAAAATAAAAATATTTTTGGGTTGCATACGGCCAATACTCTAAAATATTTTGAGCATTCCTTTTATATATATATATATATATATATATATATAAATATTTGGAATTTTGAAAATGTGTTTTCGCATGGATTTCTTAAACACAACAAAAAAAATTATTTTCTTTCATTCTAGATTTTACAACATGTTTGTAAAACTCCAAAGAGTGTTGGCCAATATTTCAAAAATAAAAAAATCTTATTTTTGAGGAATTCATCTTTATTCGCTATTAATATTTGGATAAAGAAATCTCAAATGGGTTAACATCCAAAATATTATTAGAAATAATTTGTTATTATTCACTGATAATATTCGGATAAAGAAACCCCAAGCAATTAATATCCAAAATATTTTTTAGGAATAATAAGTCATTATCTTTTAATAATATAAGGAAAAAGAAACCTATGTAAGGTAAATGTCCAAAATATTGTTGAGAGTAACACAACTTGGCCATTTTTAACATATTTCAAAAATATAAAAATCTTATTTTTGAGGAATATGTCTTTATTCGTTATTAATATTTGGATACAGAAATCTCAAAGGGGTTAATACCCAAAATATTATTAGGAATAATTTGCTATTATTCACTGATAATATTTGGATAAAGAAACCCCAAGCGATTAATATCCAAAATATTTTGAGAAATAATAAGTCATTATCTTTTAATAATATAAGGACAAAGAAACCTATGAAAGGTAAATGTCCAAAATATTGTTGAAAGTAACACAACTTGGTCATTTTTAACATAAGGACAGATTTATGCCCAAAATGTTATTTAGAACAATTTAATTGCACATCATTGAACTAAGTCTCAATTATAATTGGGGACATTTCAATTTTTGTTCCACGGTTTATGAGACGTGAAAGTATGAAATACTAAGGCAAAATGGACTTTTAAAGCACCTTGAATTTCCTTATATTTCTAACTTAGTTTTTTTGTTTCTCTTCCTTGCTATTTACAAGTCGCGAACACTTGAAATACTAAGGGAAAAATGAGCTTTTAAGCACATTGAATCTTCTTAGATTTCTATCTTAGTTGTCTCTTAATTCATAGGTTGTAAATTTAGTTCAAATCAAACACGGATTTCAAAAGATTTGCATCGATTCTCCTTGGCACTCTATAGACATATCTAAAAGTATTATCCATATTGGCCAAGGATTCTTTCTTTTAGACTTTGAACCCAAGTTTGTTCATCATAGCAAACTTATCCTAGGAAAACTGATGAGATTAGAAAAATCAACACCATAGTAATTATAAATCAAACACCAAGTAGCTTACCTCAGGTAGGGCGTACTAGGGGTGTTAAAACATTCCATTTACACAACCAGTCCCTTGCCTTAGAATATATGAAGACCAGTTAGGGTTCCTAGTGACCATAATACTAGGTAGTGACTCCATTTTACACAAAACAAAGACCCCGACATGATTCCCCGCTCCGAGAAGGGTTGTCGCGATGTCGAGCTCTCGCGAGGGTGCGACAACTCCTGACAGATGTTATCGCACAGTTGCATTTGAATGAATATCGAAAAGATGCATACCACCAAGAATGACTGTGGGACCATCTATTTTGAAGCCCAAATGTGCACTTCACTGCATGAATATGGGTGATAAAATGACCATCATTGATGATGACAATGCATTTCTGTTCACAATCTGATTAGATGAGCTTAGAGGGATCCATTGAGAAGGACATTAAGCATACAACCATGAGCCTTTTACTGCAAGCTATAAGACGCATGTCTAGATCACCTAACAGTTCCATAAAGGTTAATGATAACATGTACATGAAGGATATGTTTCAACTGGAGGCAGGTTTATGGCTGATTGGCAATCTAAAATGAGGTCAACACCAGAAAACCTCTTAATAGGTGTTGGCACAATGCACAACCAATCAAAGAACAATTCTTGAGAGAATCCAGAAGATAAAATCTTTCATGATAAATCAAGTAACACCATACTTGGAGGCATTGCCAAGCTTGATAAATAGCGAGAGCAGTAAACATCACAAACAACCTAATATGGGCAATGCAGTTACAGTTGAGTAGAAGACGAACACAAAAAAAAGCTAGTGCATAGAAGAACAAATAAGGCTTTGAATAGCAAACACAGACATCCTAGGACGATGAAACATCAAAGAAGGAGGACCTATATTTCACTAGGTAAGTCACATTCTTCATATTTTTTTCACTTGGATAGGTCACCCATTATAATGAGATCACTCTTCACTTTTTTTCTATTTGGGTGGATCACCCATTACAATGAGACCACTTTTCATATTTTTTTCACTTGGGTAGGTTACTCATTATAATGAGACCACACATTCTTTCCATCTGGGTAGGTCACCTATTACAATGAGACCATCTTCCACTTGGGTAGGTCACCCAATACAATGAGACCACTTTTCACACATTTTTTTTTGTTCTGGTTAAAGGAGATCGCCAAATGTGATCTTAGGTTAACCCATCCGTAAACACAGATTTTTTAGTTCTGATTAAAGGAGATCGACCGATAGGATCTTAGGTTAACCCAACCACGCATAAAGATTTTAGCTTTGGTTAAAGGGAATCGCTAGATGGGATTTCAGGTTGACCAAGCTACACATAGATTTTGGTTCTGGTTAAAGAGGATTGCCAGATGGGATCTCAAGTTAACCCAACCACAACATTGATTTTAGCTTTGGTTAAATGAAATCGTCAAATGGGATTTCAGGTTGACCGAGCTACACATAAAATTTTGGTTCTGGTTAATGAAGATCGCTATATGAGATCTTAGGTTAATTCAACTGCAAACATATTTTTTTTCTTTGGTTCTGGTTAAAGAAGATTGTCAGATGAGATCTCAAGTTAACCCATCCACATACCAAATTTGGCTTTGGTTAAAGGGATTCACGATATAGGATTTTAGGTTGACCGAGCTACACATAAACTTACTTTGGTTATGGTTAAATGATATCGCCAGATCGGATCTCAAGTAAACCCAAACATACACAAAGATTTTAGCTTTGGTTAAAGGGAGTCACCAGATGGGATTCTAGATTGACCGAGCTACACAGATAGACTTTGGTTCTGGTTATAAAAGATTGCTAGATGGGATCTCAGGTTAACCCAACCATATCAAAATTTAGCTTTGGTTAAAGGGAGTCACCAGATAGGATTCCAGGTTGACTGAGCTATATAGAGACTTTGGTTCTAGTTAAAGAAGATCACTAGATGGGATCTCAAGTTGACCGAGCCACCAACATTATCTTAGAATTGGAAGAAAAGTGAGAAGAACCCTACCATTAAAAAATTCTCAAAAGAAAGAAGTTCAAACCTTGCCATTAAGAAGACTATTTTTTAGGATCTTGTTAAATGGAATCGCCAGATGAGATTTCAGGTTAACCCAACCAAAGATGGAATTTAGAGGATTGCCAGATCAGGATCTCTGAATAACCAAGTTGTACATTGTTTTGATCGTTAGTTCCTGGTTGAAGGGGATTGCTGTAAAGACAGAGTTTCAGATCAATCAAGCAAAAAGTTTTGAGAAGATCAGTTTCACAAGTTCAGTTTTGTTTATCTTTACAAAACTTAATAAGCAAAGCACTTAACTAGTCTTTGCTCCGTAGGTATTGTAAAGAGGGGGCATTTGTTATTACCTATTTTTGGATCTCCACAAAAAAAAGGAGAAAATAGAAAAAAAGACAAAAAAATATATTTGAAAGAAAACAAAAAATAATAGTAGTAAGAAGAGGATGCCAAAGCACCCAGAAAATAGATAAAAATTAGTTTACCAAGTTCAAAAATATAAAAATTAAAATTTGACAGTATATTTTTTGACTGATGAAGGCTCTATTGACCAATAAAATTCAATTTGAGAAAGAAAAGTCCAAAATCAAATGTTTAAGGACTCGATTAAATTTTATTAAAGGTTTTATTGAATTTATGGAGGGTTTGCTTGCAAGAGAAAAAATGTTTTTCAAGTCAATTTGGGTTTTAATTGGAAGAAATTAAAGTTCAGGGGTCAAATTTTAATTTTAAAGTTGATTTGGTTAAATCAGGTGATTAATTGCATAAATATTAAAGTTTGATGGGCAATTAGGGACTTGATTAAAGATATCCAAAACCAAGGACCAATTAAACTGGAAAAGACGTGTAAGTAAAGGGACTAAAATTGACTGAATCAAGGGTCAAATTAAAGAAATTAGAAGTTTATTAATCAATTTAGTGTCAAATTGTATAAATCTGAGACCAATGATCGAAATGAAAAAAGGCGGCCAACTTTAGAGTTGACATCCAATTTTAGCAAGGACACAATTGAATTGATTCTTAAAATCAAAATTGCAATTGAGGACTTAATTGAACAAATCAAAAATTGAAGACCGATTTAGAATTTGACACTTCTTTGGTGCCATTTTCATTTAAATGAAACTATGCGCTTTGTTCAAAACAACGTCGTTTCATGTGTTGTTCATTTAAAACAAAAGGGCTAAAATGGTGTTGTTTTGAATAGCACTATGGGTCTTCTTCTTCCCTTGGATGCGCATGAGTAGGGGAAGAAGAAGATTTTTTCCCTACGTCTCCCTGCATTTCCCCTCTTTCTCTCTCTCCCTCCCACTTACCCAAAGACCCTCACACAACCACACCCCCTCATGGCCTACAACCATGATGAAAAAATATAAGAGTCATGCTTTACGAGCGGCTATAAGGTGACTGCACAGAGGCCACCCCATCCATTTTACCCTGTCCCCATGATTGGATAGGGGTAAGGTAGCTTTCGCTCCCCCTGTGCCATAACTGGATAGGGTAGGGCGCCCCCCCGCGCCTCCTTCCCCCTTCCCCCTTATAAATACCCCAGAAGGGGAGACACGAAAGAAAAAAAGGGAGGGAGGACGACAATGGAGAGGAAGAAAAGGAAGAGAAATTTTGGGTGAAAAACATAGAAAAGAACGAAAGAGATCGAGAGAAGAAAGAGGAAAAAAACAAAGACAAAAGAGGGATTGAACAGAAAAAGAGAGAGAACGAGGCAGAGGAAAAAGAACAAAAGATTTAAAAAAAAAAAAGGAAGGAAAAACATGGGAAAATAGAGGAAGGAAAAGGAAGGGAAGAAAAGAAAAGCAAAGAGGGAGAGAGCACAAAAATAAAGGGTAGGAAGAACAGAAAAAAAAAAACAACAAAAAAGAAAAGAAAAAGAAGAAATCTATGCCCCTACACAGAAAGGAAAATAATGGAGTTTAAGAGAATGCACGAGGATAATAAGATTTTGTCCCAGCTTAGCCTTTTACTGTTATGGGAATCAGATGAAAAAAAGTCATCAGGTAGCAAGTATAATTCAATTATTCGATTGGAACAAGTGTTGGTGAATTACTATCAAACTCTTTGTGTTTAGTAGAAACAATAACATCGTAAATTAAACAGAATGTGAAGTTAATTATAAACATGACCCTAACACATTTAGAATAATGCCAAAAAAAATACAAAACCAAAAAAAAAACATAAAATAAAAAAAAGATATAGAAAAACTAAAAAAAAATAGTAGTAAAGAAAGAAATAAATAGAAGAAAGGTATGAATAAATTATAGAAATAAATAATCTATATGGGGTTGGTCCTTGTTCTAATTAAACTACTTGATAACCTATTTATATTGTTATAAAGATAAAATTTCAAGTAAATAAAATCTTAATCCTATACTTACTATCTATGAGACATAAGGACAATATAATTGTAATCCCAGTATAATTTTTTACCCTTTTTTTCTACAATATATATATATATATATATATATATATATATATATATATATATATATATATATGTTCCTATTAATTTGTATAATCATTAGTTATCCTACTGAAGACCCCTTTTCTGTACAAGACTTGATCAGTTTTTGAATTATGATCTCTTGATTTGATAATTGATGGTTAATCTCAACTATCTATATGAATTGATGGCTGATTTCACTAA
>Ga0325402_1002348_pt1 | contig 16542 bp, 6 predicted proteins | sample PopdelMetagenome_22_FD_207212 | JGI IMG/M metagenome (GOLD analysis project Ga0325402, IMG submission 207212) | Populus deltoides microbial communities from Bellville, Georgia, United States - Xylem-PdKOR-R3 | ecosystem: Host-associated > Plants > Phyllosphere > Stem > Wood/Secondary xylem... | reverse complement strand
GCAGCGGGCGGGATAATATTTTTAAGTAAATAAAAGGAGTATATAAGTGTTTTCTTTTTTAGTTAATAAAAGGAGATATTTTGGTTGTCCTATTGCAAGAAAAATCCTATAAGACCTTATCAGTCATGAAACCTATTTTCCTCCCTTATCAATTTTAATTACACTACATAAAACAATAATGTCCGTCATAAAACCTATTTTTCTTAGATCCTCTCTCTTTTAAAAATTTGGATGCTTTTTAAGCTCAATTTTTACCCTTTATCTTCCCACTATATAAAAAACAAGATTTTTCTTGTTTCTTTTATATGCAAGATGGAGGTTTTGGGTTTCAGAAAAATATGTCAAGTGAGGGTTCTTTGAGATCAATTTCTTATTTAATTATAATTTATTTTAATCAAGTTATTGTTTCATGATAAAAAGCTTTTGTTTGAGAATAAATTTCTAACCATAAATATGATTGGACTACGCTTTTAATTTGGTCTTAAATGTGCCTATTCATTACATGGTAAAGTTCATCATCTTTTCATTGATGATAACTGCTTAAGTTAGTTTCAATCTTTCTTTTGAGTGAATGATTTCCTTATTCTTTCTTAAATGAAAACGCATATCCAAATAATGTAGCATTTTTTAATTTTATAATAGTATTAGGATGAATATTTTCAATACTTAATTAAGATCAGATAGTGCCACATTTACAAGACACTACTATATTTTAAGGTATTTGTAGGAAGATATTTTACCTTTTTTATAATTCATACGACATATTTTCTAGCTTTTTATAGGGTAATTTTACTTGTTAAGTATATAATTGGTAGTCAAGATTATCTCACTGCACAAGTTATGAGTTGCGCTTAAACTTATCAATATGATATTTATAATTTCTTTTAAAGTTTGAATTTTACATTATTTAATATCATTTTATTATGATGAATAAAGAGTAGTGCTTCAGTGGATCATACAATTTTAGAAGAAAAAAAATTCACTAAAATGTGCCTCATATTCTCTATATCTGTCACTTATTATTAATTTTATCTTTTTATTAGGTTGATTTTTAATTTTATTCTGGTAATGTTTAAAAAATCAAAAAGCCTCATATTTGTTTCTAAGTAGGTAGGTATAACAATATATATTGCAATTATCTATAAAAGTAATGTAATACATTTTCTTATCTATTTGCATAAATTTTAAATCATCTACATTAAAATGAATTAAATCTAGAGGTTCATTATTATTTTTAATTGTTTGAGAACAAGGTTTTGTGAATTTTGATTTTATACAAAGCTCACATGTGATTTTATTCAAAAATCATAAAATCTTGGGAGCATATGTGATTTCTTCAGGATCCTTGTCAAGAAAAAAGTCAATCCCTTACTCATACTTGATAATAATTTAAGGTTAATTAACATTTTTATATAATTATAATTCATATATTCCAACCTATCATGCAACATATCACAAGACTAAACAAGTAAGAAGAATATGTGTCATCGTCATTCTTAGTTACAGTGATCATTATGTTTTGAAATGGTTATCGCTAAGATACCATGTCCTATAAACATTATGTTTTTAGAGGGTATAAAGTTATCATTCTTAAATATCATCTTAAAACATTTTTTTTCTTAACAATTAACCATGCACTAAGTTCTTTTTAATGTCAGCAACACAAAGTACATTGTTGAAAGTGATAAGCTTTTCAAAAGTCATCTTTAGTGTAATCTTTTCAACACCTAACACCTTACAGGTTGATGAATTCTCCATTTATATGTGTTCTCCATCTATATTTTGTAAAGTGAAAAATATCATCTTCTCAGCACATGCATGTCTTGTGGCATTAATATCGACCTACCACTACTCAAAATTATTATCCATGTTGACTTAGAAAACAACAACAGACAAATTTATTGACTTAGAAAACAACAACAGACAAATTTATTCTTAAAACTTCACGTAAGATGATCAACCTTACTGGTATTGGCTTGAGCAGTCCTTCTTTTTATAAGGTTCCGTTATTAAACTCTATTTCTGTAATCATTAGCCAAATGCCTAGTCTTGTTGTAGATGTAGTATTTTTCATTGAACTTTTTAGCAATTCTTTTCACGTTCACAATAAGCCTTTTCTTTTGGTTTTTATTGCGGGACTTTGTCACTTGTAAAACAATGATTTTTTTATATGTCATATCGAAGTGTTGACTCTTTTTTCAGATAACTTATTATCCTATTTTATTCTTGATCTAAAAGTGAGATCTTCAACTTTTATTTCCTTACGTTTATGTTTAAGGTAGTTTTTGAATTTTTTCCAACATGATAGTAATTTTTTAAATAATTTTTGTTGGAAATTTTATTTAATAGTATGGTTAATGAACACATTTGATGCCAAATTAAAAATGGGATCCACTCACTTTTTGACTTAAAACTATATTGAGATCTAATCTCCAACATAAGCTTTTTAACACGAATCATTAACATGATTTAAATAAATTATGGGTAAAAGAAAATTTGATATTGAATAACTCTTAGTTAGCATGTTTCAGTGAAACTCAAAACTCTCCAAAAGCTTTTATCCCACGTAGACTAGAAACAAAACTTTCCCAGTGTTTATAAAATGAAAAATTGAAAAGTTAAAATTAAGTCCAAAGGGCACCCAAGCTTTTAGAGGGGAAAGGTCTTGAGCATAGTGGGTTTTGGGCTTAAACCTATACACTCATACGCATTGGCCCAACCCGACTTGTGCTCGAGCTTCAGGACAGGCTTGGTTTGGGTTCAGTGTAAAATAATTTTTTAGGTCACAAAAGATTATTTTTTACCGACTAAAATTTGGATATGGGCTTGGTCCATGAAAAACTATTTCTTCCAGCTCAACCCACTGTTTTTATCCAATCCATAAAAAAAAGAATTTGATTAGTTTTTTCATAACTCTTTTAAGGTTACATGAGCAAATTCTTCAACCTAAAAATCACATGATTTAAATCCACAAATATTCATATTTAATTATGGTTTATTGTGGGTAATCAAAGTTGTTAGTGGTAGGAGTTTATCAACCTTTGATCCCTGAAATTCTCTATAAAAAAGGACAAGAGGAGAGTGTTTGAGGTTGGTTAATTCTGCATTGTTTTGACAGAGTTTTATATTCTTTTTCACCTTATTTTCTAGCACTGTGTCTTGTTTTAAACCTTTTGTTTTTCCTCTTAAAGTTTCTCCTAATCTAGAGCTTAAGTTCAATTCTCATAAAGGGATAATTAAGCAATATTTTATTGGTTTATTAGATCTTATTTAATAGTGCACCTAAACAATGTAGTGATGTTAGAATCTTGAAGGCTTATTGAAGAAAGTTTTATTACACCAAGTGACGAGTAATAAAGCCTTAAGAATAAAGGATTAATCCTTAACAATAATAAAGCTTGATAAATTTTAAAGTGTTTTAACAAATAAGTATCATCTTGGTTCTTTTTTTAAAAAAGTAGAATATTGCATTAGAAGACGCCAAGATCTGGCGGGGAAAACATAGAAAGGTTTGCTTCCATCTCAAGTTTAGCAGATCTATCAAATGAAATGATCAACAAAACTAAAATATCAAAATAGCAACCAAAAGATGCAAATTTGATGTCACACCAAATTGAATTGCCAAGCAAACTTCCACCTTGTTCCAAATTTGAATTAAAACACATTCTTTCCCCTTCTTAACCTAAACAAAACTTGATATCACTTGCTGGAACCAACCATGGCCTCTCAAGAAATCAGCCTTTAGCATTTTAATAAGCAGGGGAACAGGATCACCGCCACATTTAAAACAAAGAAACCAAAATAACCAATATATAGGAAATAAGACCATCAAGAACCCTCTCTAAATCAACATATCATTTCCACTAGAATCCACCATCAGCTTGTATGAATTAAACCAAATTTGCAAACTCTTTACAGCCTTTGAATAGGCATCCTTAAAATTGCTAGAGAATCCCTACTGCATATATAGACTAATTACGCAAACATAAGAATGACCACTATAACAGAACCAATGCCTTTTAACAGATCCAGTAACACCAGCCAACAAACACAGAAACATGTTGAAAATCCTTGAAGGAAGAAGATTAAAAATTACTCAGTAGGACGAGCATGAACTGCATGTACCATAAATATTATCAAAATAGCACATTGAATTAGACCTTGGAGGCTAGAAAACTGTCTGAACATGAGCTTCTCGAATTCCAGGAAACACTTGTAACATTAGATTCTGCTACAAATAATTTGCACACAAGACAAAGATCTGACAAGCTCGAATTGCCTCTTAAGATCTTGATGATTCAACTCCTTTCTGAAACAAAGCATTCTACCAATCAGTGACACATGCCAAACAGGATCCTGCATCTTGCCATCAAAATAACACATCTTGGTTCTTATTTAATTATATATATATATATATAGTAGCATGCTTATCCATTTATTATAATAGCATATTTATCATGATTTTATAAATTGCACGAATACACATACACACGCTAAAAATATATGATCACCTTGTCTAGTTATTATTTGCTAGTATTTTTGGACAATAATTACAACTACTTAAAAGGGTTCATTCGAGCCATTTCTTCAACATGAATTTCATGCAAGATAAGTTGAAACTTTTAAACTTGGTTTATAACTATTTTTGGATTGGCCATTTTAAACTTGATAGAATTAATCAAGATCTCTCTAGATAAATTACAGGATACGGCTTGAGGATGAATGTTTTTATTGACGAGTCAAAACAGTGCTTTGGCTACGACTTGAGTGTGTGAGTGTAAGAGGTTGTTTGTTTGTGTGGTTGCTTCTGCGTTTGAAGCAACCACAGCAAACATGATATTTGATTATGCCAAAAATACAATTTAATTTTGGTGGATCCCATGCAAATTCACGTTTTGTATGCGAATTTGACGAAGTAGCTCATAGCTGCTTTTTGAAATTCTGTGTTAACGTGCACAGTGCAATTCACTTGCACTGTTCGAGTGAACTTTTTTTTCAGTGTGTTTAGTTTTTGTATTTTTTCTTTTAAAAAAACTAGTTTAGAGTGAATTAAATTTACTCGCATTGTCATGTAAATAATATTTTTTTCCTGAAAAACTAGTGTAGAGTGAATTAAATTCACTCGCACTGTAATACCAAATCAATTTTATTCCTAATAATATTTTATCTAATTTTATTGCACGCTCAAAAAATAATAGAAACTGTAATTCTTGTTGAATGAATTTTGTACGTAATGGAATTATAGATGGTTTAATGGCATAATAAAAAATATTTTATATAAAGTATTATTTATTTCATGAAGTAATAACAATAGTTAAATCTACTACATTTAAATTAAAAACCATCAATTTTAATATATATATTTTAAAATTATTTTATAACTTTAATTTCAAAAGCATTTTTAACCAAACATATTAAACTATTTTTTATTCAATCTCAATTTCAACCACAGTTTTAACCAAACACCTATTTTTTCAAACCAATCTCAATTAAAAGTACTTTTTATAAAACAACTTTTTTCAAACCACAATCACACCAGCTACCGCAATACCAAACACGCTCTAAATCTTATGACTACAGCGGGCATTCACATTTTTATGGATCACCACGCGATGAGGACGGTCCACTGTTTTTTTGAAATTTATTTTTAGCTTTAATTTATTTTTTATATTTAGATTGTTTTTATGTGCTGATATTAAAAATAATTTTTTAAAAAAATATATTATTTTAATATACTTTTAAATAAAAAATACTAAAAAAAAAAACATCAACCTTACTTTAATTTAAAAAGGAAGTGCTGTGGTAGATTTTATTGGATGCTGTATGCTTTAAACGATGGCCTTACATAGTTGATGTATGTCTGCCCCATTTCCCACCTGATTCGTTTATTGTTTTAAATTGACAGTCACTAGTGGGGAATTAAGGCCAACCAAAACTTGACTTTATGGGGATTTACCTAAATCAACATGATGAAAACGAAACATTGTCTCTAAGCTTGACTTTTATGGGGATTTACCTAAATCACCATGATAATGTTTCAATTCAATCCGAGGAATGGATCCAGGAGAGCTCGCAGGATTGAGTTTAAACTCCATCGTTTTTTTTTTAAAGTAAATTTATTGTGAGCTCTCCTGATATGATCCATACAGTGCATTTGATCAAATTGAAAATGTGTATCAAACCTCAATATAAACATATATAAATGTACACATCCTATTGTAATTACGAGATGATTTTATGGTATTCCACCATACGATGTTTGATACGATATCAATTAGGAATGTTTGGCACTGCGGTCAGAAAATATTTTTGAAAAAATTTAAATTTTTATTTTAAATTAATATATTTTTTATGTTTTCAGATTATTTTGATGTGTTGGTATCAAAAATATTTTTAAAATATAAAAAAATATTATTTTAATATATTTTAAAATAAAAAACATTTTAAAAAAATAAAAAACAACTTAGTTCATGTGTGCTGAATGGTTTCTCTTGATGATGTGGCTTGGTGATAAGATATGAGTCTTATATTTCAATTCTATAACTCTAATTATACTTCGCTTTCATAAACTAAATCTCCTTATCAATCCTAAAGTTTGAAAGAAGTTTCAACACGATCTTTATCATTGCATGATTAATGGAATTCTCGGTTTTCCCATCCTCTTCTTCTGCCTTTTCAAATCGCCTTATTTTTTTTCCTTCAAAAATTCGATGATATGTGATTTGAAGGGATAATTTAAATAGGTTTTTGTTGTTTTTTATTATTATTGTTGTTGTTGTTATTACTACCTGAATGCTTAGTTAATAATTTATAATTTTTTTTGGAGATTATCAAAGCAAGCAAACTAGTTAAGTAATACTCTAAAATATGGTGGGAAAAATTGTTACTTTCCCTGCATTTTTTTAATTATAATATATACTAAAACGAATAAGTATTTTACTGTAGACTGCACAGTGCAGTCTACAGTAAAACACTAATGCTTTATTTATTTATTTTTTCTTTTTTTTACACTTATGCCTTTAGTTTTTTTTAGTTTTTTTTTATTTTTAATGTCTTTCAGGGTTTTTTTGTTTTTTTCTTTTAATGAATTTTTTCTGTTAAATTTTTTTTATTAATGTTAAATTTTTTTTATTTAGTTATAAGACTCTCATGACACAGATTCCGGGTTTAGCGGGTTAATTTGATTTGACGAGTTAACTCGAAAATTATTTTTTGTTTTTTTTCATTTAGTTTGTTAATGTTGAATTTCTTTCTATTTAACTATCATACTTTCATGACACGGATCCCAGGTTTTACGAGTTGACCTGGTTTTGGGCTGCATAGTGCAGTCTACAGTCCAAAGGTTGAGCTGTCTTCTTTTTTTTTCATTTTTTTTCCCGTTTGTATTTTTATTTATTTATTTTTTCGCTTTTTATGCCTTTCGGTTTTTTTTTTGTTTTTTTTCTTTGAATGAATTTTTTTTGTTTAATTTAGTTTGTTAATGTTAATTTTTTTTATTTAGTTATCATGCTTTCATGACACAGATCCCGAGTTTGACGAGTTAACCCGTAATTTTTTTTTGTTTTAATTAATTGTTTTTGTTAACACTGATGCCTTTAGTTTTTTTTTTTACACTAACACCTTTAGTTTTTTTTGTTTTTCTATTTTTTTTCATTTTTAATGTCTTTCGGGTTTTTTTTTTTTTTGCCTTTTTATGTGTTTTATTTCTTTTGATGAATTTTTTTTGTTAATGTTAAATTTTTTTTATTTAGTTATAAGACTCTCATGACACGGATCCTGGATTTAACGGGTTAACCTAATTTGACGAGTTAACTCGAATTTTTTTTGCTTTTTTTCATTTTAATTAATTTTTTTCGTTTAGTTTGTTAATGTTGAATTTATTTCTATTTAACTATCAGACTTTCATGACACGTATCCCGGGTTTGACCGGTTGACTTGGTTTTGGACTGCATAGTGCAGTTTACAGTCCAAAGGCGGAGCTATCTTTTTTTTCCCCTTTTTATTTTTATTTTTTTTCGCTTCTTATACGTTTCGGTTTTTTTTCGCCTTTTTCTTTTTTTTTTCTTGGGTTTTTTTTTGATTTTTTTTATTTTAATGAATTTTTTTGTTAATGTTAATTTTTTTATTTAGTTATCAAACTTTCATGATACAGATCCCGAGTTTGACGAGTTAACCCGGAATTTTGTTTTTGCTTTTTTTCATTTTAATTAATTGTTTTTTTAGTTTAATTTGTTAATGTTAAATCTTTTTTTATTTAATTATCAAATTTTCATGATACGTATCCCGAGTTTGACTTAAATATTTTTAAATCTTAATTTTTTTAATATTTTTTTATATAAAAAAATTTAACCTGGAGTATCACGCGGGTGATGCAAGTAGTCTTCCGTCAAAAGGCGTTTACTAATCTGAGCTGTAACATCATAGGCCCCAATCTCTCTTATTTGCCAAACTCCAATTTGTTTTTGACGTTGTGGGTCTAGCACTGCCTTTTGATTTGCTTTGTTCAGTTGTTGAGATGGGTTGTTCTAAAAGACAACACCTGGACGAACCAGATCAGATGCTTAAGAGTATTTTATTAGGATCCCATGACGGTGATATTGTTCAAATCCAGCAGAGTTTTTTTTTTTTCCTTTTTTTTAAAAAAATATTTTACATGTTTTTTTTTTAAAAAAATTATCTTCTTCTTTTTTTATTATTATTTTTTATTCAAAATTATCTTTATTGATTTTTTTTATATTGAATTGGTCGATAATTTAGTTATGTTGTTTTTTTCTTTAAAACATTATGGATTGTTACAATATTTTCCTACGTGGTTTTTTTTATGAATTTGTTTTTCTAAAATGACCTTTGTCGATTTTATTTTTTTCATATTGAGTTGGTTGAGAATTTTGCTTCATAGTTTTTTTAAAAAAAAACACTATGAATTGTTACAATGTTTCCTCACAAGTTTTTTTTTAATTATCTTTGTCGAATATTTTTTTTTACATTGAGCTGGTTGAGAATTTAGCTTTAACTTTTCCTGCAGGTTTCCCCCATTTTTTTTTCATTTTTCTTTTGCTTCTTTTCCAAAATTATCTTTTTTTTTCTTTTTTTTTCAAAATTGTTTTTGTCAATTTTATTTTTTTAATATTGAGATGGTTGAAAATTTAGCTTTGTAGTTTTTTTCTTTAAAACATTATGGATTGCTATAGTGTTTCCCCCACACGGTTTTTTTCTTTTTTTATGATTTTTTTTTGTTTTTTTTCCAGAATTGTCTTTGTAGATTTTTTTTTCAGATTGAACTGGTTGAGAATTTAGCTTTGTAGTTTTTTTTAAATACTGTGGATTACTACAGTGTTTCCCCCACATAATTTTTTTATGTTTTTTTTCAAAATTATCTTTATCGATTTTATTATTTTTAATATTGAGCTGGTTAATAATTACAACTGTAGATTTTCTCATGAAACACTATAGACTGCTATAGTGTTTCTCTACATGATTTTTTTTTCTTTTGTTTTTTATAATTTTTTTCAAAATTATTTTTGTTGATTTTATATTTTTAATATTAAGCTGGTTAAAAAATTAACTTTGTAGTTTTTTTAAAAAAACAATGTGGATTGCAATAATTTTTCTTCATATAATTTTTTTCTATAAACCCATAAAAACACACAACCATGCCACAAGCTTGCGATATCACGCGGGCATGACATCTAATTATAAACATAACGTGTAATGATAATAAGAATTCGCAACTCAAAAAAAAAAAATAATAGATGAAGAAGAGGGAGGAGTAGCTAGGTTGTGAACTTGTCATTTGCGATGGGTTGTGCGTGTGAAAATCTTTCAAATATCTATATGTAACCGTGAAAGAAGTTGCATTTTAAAATATTTTATTTTTAAAAATATATTAAAAAAATATTTTTAATATCATTAAAAAAAATTAAAAAAATAAATTTTAAAAATAAATTAAAAAAATAATAAAACAACAGTTCATTTGCAACACCAATCCTAAATACTCAATATACCTTGTTCAATGCAAAGCTAAGCAAAAAAATCCATGTAGTGAAGCAACTTGTAATTTCTATGGTACGGTTCGTGTTATATTTTCATAATTATAGCGTGCGTCTTCCCTTCTGTTTTTTTATTCCAAGGAAGAAGGCTGAAAACGACACGGAAACAAAGGACACACTAACCTCGTTTAATAATAATGAGATGAATTCGCGCGCTGTCGTGGATTTATAAAACAAATATATTTGGTAGTGTTAAATTATAAACCAGCATTAGATAAATAATAAAAATTAAAGATATGATGGAGTAAATATTTCATGACAGAAAAAAAAGTTGTGTTGGTGATCAAAAACTTAGAGACTGAACAAAATGATTTGTAGCAATCTACAGTGTTTTGTGAGGAAAGATACAGTGTTTTCACTACATAATTTAGCTTTTCAGTTAATAAAAAGCAAAAAAAAAAAACAAAGCTAAATTCTCTACCAACTTAATATTAAAAAAAAATCAACAAAGATAATTTTGGAAGGAAAAAAAACCCATGAGAAAAAATGTTGCAGCAATTGACAATGTTTTGTGAGTAAAACTATAGCGCTTTTCCCAATAAAATAAACTAAAAAACTATTTAGAGAAATATTGTAACAATCCACAGTGTTTTGTGAGAAAAACTACAACGCTTTCCTTATATGATTTAGCTTTATTGTAATTATAATTCTTAATCAACTCAATATTAAAAAAAAATCGACAAAGATAATTTTGAAAAAAATCATAAAAAAATCACATGGAAAAACACTACAACAATTCACAATGTTTTAAAGAAAAAAAATAACAAAGCTAAATTCTTAATCGGCTAAATATTAAAAAAAAACTAACATAGATAATTTTAGAAAAAAAATAACAAAACAAACACCAAAAAAAAAGAAAAAATCATGTTGGAAACACTGTAGCAATTCACAGTGTTTTGTGATGAAAGTTACAGTGCTTCCCCATATGATTTAGCCTTATTTGTAATGATTTGTAATTGTAATTCGCAAACAACTCAATATTAAAAAAATAAAATTGAAAAAGATAATTTGAAAAAATTATAACAAAAAAAACTATGCAGGGAGACACTGTAGCAATCCACAATGTTTTATGAGCAAAGCTACAATACTTTCCCCACATGATTAAGCTTTATTACAAAGTTAAATTTTAACCAACTCAATATTTTAAAAAATAAAATCGATGAAAATGATTTTGAAAAAAAATATTATAAAAAAAAAAACACAAAAGAAACTAGAAAAAAACCATGTGAGGAAAAACTGTATCAATCCATAGTGTTTTTTGAGAAAAAACTTGTATTTACTTGTAATTACAATTCTTAACCAGTTTAATATTTAAAAAATAAAATTGACAAAGATAATTTTGGGGAAAAACATAACGAAAACAGAAAAAAACCATGTGGAAAAAAACATTGTAGCAACCAACAGTAATTTTCAAGGAAAGTTAAAGTGCTTTCCTCACATATTGTAACTGTAATTTTTAACCAGCTCAATATTAAAAAATAAAATAAAAAAAAGATAATTTCAGAGAAAATCATAAAAAAACCATGCGAAGAAACATTGTAGCAATAAATAGTGTTTTAAAGAAAAAAATTACAAAACTAAATTCTCAATCAGCTCCATATTAAAAAAAATCAAAAAATATAATTTTAAAAAATAAAATAGAAAAACTATGTGGAAAAACACCGCAGCAATCCACAGTATTTTCAAGAAAAAAATTACAAAGCAAAAATTTTAACCAGGTCAATATTTAAAAAGTAAAATCAACAAAAATAATTTTGGAAAAAAAAATAGAAAAAATAAATGAAAAAAAAATTAGGAAAGTTGAAAAAAAAAAGTAATTTAAAAAAAAACAAAAAAAAAGAGAAAAGTTGGGGGAAAAAAGAAGTGGGGAAGAATCACTATGGATTACAACTGTTGTAATTCACAGTGAAATGTGTGTGGGGGAACAGTGATTCCCCCACACCATTTAGAGTATGTTTTAATTGGTTCTTTTCCTTTTTTGTGATTGAATTTGACCCTTTTTTTTAGCTCGAAAATATATTTTTTTAAATAGTTTATTTTAAAAATAAATTTTTAAAAAGTGAATTATTTTATAATATTTTGTAATATAATGTAAAATAAGTTGAAAAATACTTTCCAGTGTTTGATCATATGATAAAAAATAAGTTGAAAATTAACTTATCAATATTTTTTTAAGATTATTAAAATAATAAGAAATAAATTTTACAAATTAAAAAGTTGAATGAGAATGAAATTAAATTTTTTTTTTCATAAATTATCTAAAATAAAAATAAATAACTATCAAAATAATAGAGATCAAATATAACAGATAAAAATTTGAAAGATGATGAAATAAAATAATAATTATAATATCATAAATTATTTTAAATAAAATAAATAGCAATAACAAGAATGAAGATCAAATTTAATAGATAAAAAAATAATAAGAAAAAATCAAATAACAATCATAAAAATAAAAACCAAAATTAATATAAAAATCAAATTGAATCAAATTTCAAGGGGTGAAATTGAAAAAAAAAGATTCAAAACAAAATATATAGCAATAAAAAGTATAAAGATCAAATTTGATATAATTAACAAATAACATGACATTTCTAAATTTTTTACAACTTCTGAAAAATATTTTCTTATTAAAATAAAAGGAAAACACTTTTTTAGAAACTAAGTTAAATTTTTCTTTGACTAAAAAATATTTTTTACTGGCTAATTCTTTTAGTGACAAATAAATATAAAAAAATTTAAAAAATAGTTTTCAAATAATTACTTTTCATGAATCAAACATGCTCTTAATAATAATTAATTACTAGTAATTGATTCTCTCCTTCAATAATACGATAAGGATATTGCCAAATATGCAACAAGCAGAATATCATTTATAGAAGTTTAATGGTGTAGTAATGTTTATTTTTTAAAATATTTTTTATTTAAAAATATATTAAAATAATATTTTTAATTAGTTAAAAATTATTTTTAATATAGCACATAAAAATAATTTAAGAATATTAAAAATATATATTTTAAAAAAATATATTTTTTTATGATTCGTCACGTTTCCAACAACACCCTACACAACAAGAATATTATACAGCCTGAACCTCTGGGGATAATCTTGTACTATGAACTGGTTCTTCCTACCCCGTCTCCTACTTCATTCAGTTCATTGGAGCTTGCGTCCAGAATCAATGAATTGATCTTCTATTGATTTGTTTTTCTTCTCTCCATTCTCATCGTCGACGAGTCATTTATAATAAATAAATTTTAAAAAAAATATATTATTTTAATAAAAAATATCCTAAATGCGACTTGTAATACTCTCTCCAGCTGTCCTGTAAATGACATGATTTTCCACACGGCAAACTAATAAGACCATTTCCATGCAAGTGTCTCATCTGATACTGTCAAAATCAAATGGTATAGACTATAAATTTCCACAAACCTATTTTCATAGCCTGGGTTCTTTTTTCTTTTCTTTCTTTTTTTTTTCCAAAAAGACTCTGACTAGGCGTGTAAAAAATTATGACTTCCCAGCAATATATTTGACGTAACATGTTAACATCAAAGGAAGCATCAACATTCATCTCATGAAGTAGGATTGAGTTTACAAGATGTTATTTAGAGTTGAGTTTTATGTTATTTATTAGCTACATTTCTTTACTGGAAATTAATTTTTTTTAAAAATAAATTCCAGAAAAATAAATTATTTTTTGATGTTTGATAGTGTAATGAAAAATAAATTGGAAAACACTTTTCAATATTTGGTTATGTCATGGAAAATGAGCTGAAAAATAACTTATTAATGTTTTATTTTTCTAAAGTTTATAAAATAGTAAGGAACAAAATAATGTTTTCACAATTTTTGGAAAGTGTTTTCTGCTCAAATTTTCAGGAAAACACTTTCCTGGAAACCAAGCCAAATTTTTTTTGACTGGAAAATGTTTTCCGTTTACCAATTTTTCTAATGGCAAACAAACACAGAAAAATTTAAAAAGTGGTTTTCCAGAAAGTGAATTCCGAGAAACAAACATAGCCGTAAATAGAGTTAAGTTTTGTCAAAGAATAGCACAATGGAAAAAAATATTTTCTAAACTAATACCACTAAAAAAATAGTACTTGAATTAGCACAATTATATAATACACACAAATAAAAATATATAAAAAACTAATTTTTTTAAAATAAAAAATATAATATTCAGGTAATTGACTCAGATGAGTTTAATAAACTCTGTTAATTTAATAATATTATTAAAAAATAAGATATTGACAAAAAACAAAACAAAACAAAAAAACAATGATTCAATGCAAAAAATGAACGCTTGCCAATATCATGGAAATATATCTTCATGATATTTCAAAAATATCTCATTGATCTTATTTAATGAGAATAATATAATTTTATAGAAAGAAAAATAAAAATATATGAATATAAAAAAAATACAATAGAAGTCAATTACTGTTAATTTTTTAAACCATGACTCGGGTTATAGGACCGAAAACACTATATATATATATGAAAAATTCATAAGTGTTAAAATCACAAAAGAACAACACAAAAAATCCAAAATAAAAAATACAATAAAATAATGAATCTTAAAATTACAATAAAAAATAAATTAAAAGGCAACAACAAATTTTAAACTTGAGAGTTGAATTAAAAGAATAAAAACATTAGCAAAAGAACAAAAATCAAAAGAACAAAGATTAAAAAAAAAACAATATACTATAAACTTTGATTGAAGAGTAAAACTAAAAATAAAAAAACTTTCATAAAAAATTCAAGGATAAAAAATAAAAAATCATAAGAATAAACATTAAATCCTAGACATCAAAACATAAAATTTTTTGAATATACAGAATTCTTCAATATATTTTTTTACACTAAAAAAACTCCTAAATGTAAATTGAAAAACTTATACACACATCTAATTAAACAACCCAATAACCATTGTGTAAAGCAATGAAAAAAATCATCAACAATAAACAAAAATAAAATTGAAAAAACCAAGTGAAAAATAAAAATCAAAATATCTAATATCGCAGTACTTATAATTTACCTGATTATATTTAATAAATTCCTCAATCAAAATAAATTTGTAATATAAGAACACATAAAATTTGTAATAAAAACCGACACTCACATTAAATTTATTGAAAAAAATTAAAAAAAAACAATACAAGGTTACACATATAAAAAATCTTACAAAAAAATCAATATTAAAAAAAATTTAATCTATATAAAATTAAAAAAAATCATAGATAAATCATACCCACCTCTCTAAAAATTAAACATATTTAATATCATTTAAAAATAATCACAATCTAATCAAAACATAAACCTAAAATTTATTTGAAAAAATATATAAAAATAATACATTATTTTTAAAAAACTAAAAATATAAAAAAGAATAAAAAAAGCAGGCTATTTCTTCTAGGCCCGGCAGATGATTTACTTCTTCTTCTTTTTAAATAAAAATCAATTATCTTGAATGGATTAAAATGCCACTACATACATGTCTCCCTTATTTTTTCCCTGTCGGGTAATTGTTTATGTCACCAGCACTGACCAAGTATTCAAAGAGTGTGTATGGTAGTGTGGTTGTGGTTACTTTTCAAATAGCTTTTCGTGCCAAAATACATGTTAATGATATTTTTTTATTTTTTAAAAATCATTTTTAACATCAGCACATCAAAATGATTTGAAAACACTAAAAACATATTAATTTGAAGTTAATAAAAAAATAAAAAAATTTTAAATTTTATCAAAAACGCTTTTGAAATGCAAAAATAAACAGGCCCAAAAAGAATCAGTTAATCTAGCTTAGAGGTGTCTGCATTGATCGGGTAATTTACAAGGTACGATGATTCATTTCTCTGCATATTTTATCGAGATGGTTATTTACTTCTTTTACCGGCGTTCATCTTGCCCTTGATGTCTACACCCGTGCTGATAGTGAATTAGTGACGTATAATATACTTAGAATTTCCTTCTTTTAGCTGCGTTCTTACCGTTAAGAGTTTCGGTTATTTTTTTAAATATTTTTTATTTAAAAATATATTAAAATAATTTTTTTTATTTTTTAAAAATCAATTTTAAAATCAGCGCATTAAAATAATCTAAAACTATAAAAAAATATTAATTTAAAACAAATAAATTTTTTTTAAAATACTTTTATAATACATTAAAACAATTCAAAATTTTAGAAAAAAGATTTTGAAGCAGAAAATAAACATGCAAAGTAAGAGAATAAAAAAACTAGTTATGAAAAAATTTCAGAAATAATACTCGGTATTTCGTGTATTAATTTTATACTTTTTTTTTTGTTAAAATATCCAAATAAATGTTAAAATAAAGGTAGTTTTAAAGTTACCATCAAAGAAAATAATTTTGTGTATTAACTTTAAACTTTTAAAAATTCTCAACCAAGGATTTTCATCCATTTTCAAAGCTTTTTGTCCATGTTTCCATCTATGTTTGTAAAAAATGATGTCGTTTTGT
>Ga0325402_1002347_pt1 | contig 16543 bp, 7 predicted proteins | sample PopdelMetagenome_22_FD_207212 | JGI IMG/M metagenome (GOLD analysis project Ga0325402, IMG submission 207212) | Populus deltoides microbial communities from Bellville, Georgia, United States - Xylem-PdKOR-R3 | ecosystem: Host-associated > Plants > Phyllosphere > Stem > Wood/Secondary xylem... | reverse complement strand
ACGAATCCTTTTATTTTCATCTGTGAGGATCCCAAGATGATCCCTTGTGTTTTTATTTGTGAGGATCCTAATACAATCCCTTTTATTTTTAATTAGTTGCGTGTGGATCCTAAGATTATCCCTTTAATTTTTAGTTGCTTGGAACCTAAAATGATCTCTTTCATTTCCAGTTATGTGCTGTGTGGATCCCAAGAGGATCCCTTTCAAAAAAATACAGAGCTTTCTTTTCCTGTGATATCTTTCAATTCTTTAAGAACTTATCATATAAAATCAAAGAAAAAAATGAATTTTTCCATGTCTTGTTCTGTAGGTATTCTAAAGAGGAGACGGGACGATTGTTATAACCAGGGATGGAGCCAAAAAACCTTTTTAGAAGAGGCCAAGGTTAGGAAAATTCTTTTAGAGGGGCCAAATCTTAGATTTTACTAGTTTTGGCTCTAAAATTTTAACTTGTTTAGAGGAAAGCCAGGAGATTTTTTTTAATAGGAGCTCAAGCCCTGCCAGCCTCCTAGCTCTCCCCCTGGTCATAATCCATTTTTAACTCTTTATTTTTAAAAAATATATTTGAAAAATAAAATAAAATAAAATAATTAATTAAAAAGTGAAATGGTGGTCAAGAAAAAAGAAAGAACAAGATAAATGTGAGAGGTTAAGTTCATCTCTAAAACAAGTTAAGGATAAAGAAGAGATGAGATGAGGAGATTGAAATATAAAATACGAGAGAAAATAAGGTAAAGATAAGAACAAAGAATTTGGGATTCTCTAGCTAGTAGAGAATGGATTATAAATAGGCCAGAGAATCTTGGATAAAAAAATTAGATGAGCCTGGGAGAAATTTCACAAGAGAAAAACAAAGAGACTGGAGGGATTTTTTTGCTAAAACAATCAAGAGAGATGTGTTAAATTTGAATGAGGTTTAGATTGGAGGGATTCATTTTTTATACTTATTTCAAATGAGTTAAATTACAAAAAAAAAAAAAAAAAACCCCTTTATTTTTATTTTCACAACTTTTTATTAAAAAACATGGCAAAGCAAATAAAGCAAATTAATAAGATAACAGGGTTTTAATAGAAAAAAATTTTTATATATCCTTATCACAAATCATCTCTAGTTTTTTTTTTTTTTTTTTAGTCTTATTGCTTCGGAGTAATAACCAATGAAAAATTGTGTTGTTTTACGAGAAACTATATTGATAAGAAAAGCATGAATTATGCAAGAAAATTACCTTTTTTCATTGGAGTTGAAACTATTGTTTTTCTGAAAAAAAAACAATTTTATTATTGTATATATCCTAACATGTATATTTTTCTAGATTAACATTTATTAACGCATAATTCTCTAGCAGCTTTTCAGCACAATAAACATTTTTCCTTGACGGTTAAAAACACGTTGCAAACGTTTTTATCTTTTTATAGCATTGTAAGAAAAATTGAAAAAAAGATTGACCCGTTGGTATCGCTAGCAAGCTGACAAAGGCCAAAATTGAGGTGAAAAGGCACAAAAGGAGACAACAGCAAGTTATGTCATGTACTTGATCTGGAAGCAGTTGATCAATGGATTAAATCATGACAGTAATGATAATGAAATGCAAAAGTACAAATTGTGAAGAAAAAATTAACAAAAAGGTATTAAATGAAATGCAGTCAATTTATTAATGTAGCGTTTCTGCAGTTTCTTAGTTGCTAATATCAGACCATACTCCTTGGAGGTTTCTTTGTTGCATACTGAACAAAATCCACGGAAGTGTCTTTGTAGCGTCTAATATTTTTACTACAAATCTTGAGTTCGGGGGTGATCAGAAATGTAATAGAAATTGTTTTTTTTTAAAAAAATTATTTATAAATATATTAAAATAATATTATTTTATTTTTAATATTAACACATTAAAACAACCCAAAATCAATAAAAAAAATAATTTAAAGCAAAATTAATTCAAAACTTAATGAAAAACAGGTTTAATCTCGATACCAAACACTATTTAAGGGTATAATAATAATTACTTTTTAAAATATTTTTGTTTTAGAAATACATCAAAATATTTTTTTTATTTTTAATATGAGGATACAAAAATACTACAAAAAAATTTTTAAAGTAAAAAAAAAATTAAAACTCAATTTTTGATATCAACTACGAGTGAAGGTAAACATTCTAATCAAACGAACTGCTAGGACTCTAGTAAATGGCTCTTTTGACCCAACTGATCTACGTACGTAGGTTGCCTGGAATCAGGAGACGTGACAGGGCTACACGTGCTCTGCGGGAAGCTTTTGAGGAAACTGGTTTCCTTTCCTTTTCTTTGGTTGGCTGCATGCATCAGTTGTTATTTAATTCTACAAAGATTAAAAAAAAAAAAAAGACGAGGAAAGAAAGAAAGCTTCACTGAATTCTTTCATATTTTTTAACCTTTCACGGTTTTTTTTTTTTTTTTTTGGTGGTGCAAACTTGCAATCAGAGTTGTGGCCACAAGAAAGCTCTCACTAGAATAAACCAATGTACAAATACACAGTGGCCTGACCTAAACCCTCTCAACTCCACCACAAAAGTAACAAAACAAGCTGATTAAACAAAACACATTACAGAATCTTTCCTTCTTCACCAGGGGGGCATTACCAATACAAGCTTGAGCAGCAGCTAATTTTGCAGAGATGCCCCTGGGGCAGGCATGCCAACCTACCACTCTACTCTATTTCAAACACTGCTTACATCTTCAATGGAGAACCAGCTCTTAGACTTACAAAATATACTTACCGAAAAAGCATAATATCAAAGCCAATTTATGTTCAATTCTCCAGCTTCATTGTAATCACCAATTAAATATTAAATATATTACTATTTCGAGCATGTCAGCCATTTGAGTCTGATAATAGAGCAAGGACCTCACTCTCATCAAGTTTGGACTCTACTGCAAGCTCAAGTGGGGTTTTATCTTTGCCATTAACAGCACGTGGATCTGCTCCCCTGCAATGCATTAGGACCATTTAATAGATCATTTCATGGATGTTAATATCTTTTGCTTTGCTTGAGGGGGGCATATGAGGAGGGGGGGATGGACGGAGCCATGAGGATATTAATGCCGATAAACAGGAAACTGTGTGCACAGCACATGCCTAATGTAATCATGACCATCATGAACCAGAAAATTCACCTTGTGAGGAGCATTTTTGCAAGTCCAGCTCTGCCTCTAAGAATACAACGGTGGAGTGGCGTCTGACCTCCCGAATCAGTTGAATTTATATTCACACCATACTGTAGGAGAAGTTCTAGCATGCCAATGTCAGCAGTTTCACAAGCGAGGTGAAGCAAGGTACACCCATCTACATCCTCCAAGGTCTGGCCTTCAGTTGTACCTGGAAAGTTTAAAGAGATGGTGGAAGACCTATCCAACGAATTCCCTGTTGAATAGCTAGAGCAGCAATTTTCAGGGTTGGCCAGCTCTTGCAATAGCATTGTTTTAGCAAGTGTCAGGGAAGAGCTACAAGATGCTTGCTCATACACAGCACTGACATCTGCTTCGTGATTAACAATAAGCCGGTATACAGCCTTCTTGTCATTAGCACGAACAGCTTCCCAGATTTGTTGTGCCACTGATTGAGTATTTTGGTGGTCTCTTGGCTTGCGAACAAATGCCTTTTCTGCATACTGTCATCCAAAGGAAACAAAGATTTCATCTCCAACATGCCCAGGTCAGTTTTACAAATCAAGCAAGTATCTCCATAATAATAAAGAGAAAAAACCATGAGCAATTATCTGCAACTAAACAAAAAGAGATTCTAAGAGTGAAAAATAAGGAGAGGATATTAGTTCAACCTTTGCATGGATAAACTTCTCCTTTATTGATATAGAGTCAGCAGGATTGGGTTTGCTGATAAAAAGCAGCTGCGGTTTATCCGACTTGAATGAGCTTCATCAGCAGAACATTCATGAATATTAGCAACATCTAATAAAACTAAATATGTTAGCAACATCTAAAATTTAATTCGATCATGATTAGGTCCTTTACCCTGAGGGGATGAGTTCAGCCTGCAAGGCACTTCTTGACTGCAATAATTCCTCCCAGACTGAGTTAGCAAAGGCATTTCCGAGAGACTGGAACAAACTTATGACCGAAGGCTCCCACACCTTGACATCAAGTGTAAGTGACCTTACCTGCAATTACATTCAACAGAAGTTTAAGAGTCTGACAGATAAACAGCAGTACTAATATCACTACTAGGTCTGGGATTTAATAATGGACATAACCAGAACACCTCCAAGAACATTATCGTCCATAACAATTAACATATACCCAAACATAAAGCAGCTTTGCCAATTTATTTTCAGAAAGAAAAAGGAGATAGATGCTTAGGCCCAGCATAATAGGACAATCTTCTGGTGGTTGATAAAAAGAAAAGTGAAAAACAGTAGCACTTAAGAAGTTGATCAAGTTATGCTAAAACCTGTCCACCTAGCAAATATCCTTCAGGCTCCTGAGTGTGGTTTGAATGAAAGGAATCGAGCGCAAACTGCCTATTTTATTTAATGATTATTCTAACTGCTCAAAGCAGATTTCATAGATACTGGACTACATTGCTGTCCAATAGATGTTTGATACCACCCACATTCTGGCAACATTAACAGCATAATATATATTAAGAAATACGGTGCAAAAAGCAACGCTGTGAAAACATCAAATAATTAAAACTTGGAAACAATTTTACCTTTGATATATGCACACCAAGATTACGGTGAACACCAGAACATTCAATGCAAACAAGAACTCCAAGATTTAAAGATGCCCAATCTGGTTCAGGGGCACCACAATCAGCACATTTATCATTTCCACAAACTCTTTGCAACACATCAATCGGCTTCTCTGCACCGGCTCGCTGCTGTTGTGAACTTCTCAACGCTCGTTCATGTAAAGCGGCAAGGCTCCTCTCAGATGTATATTCATCGACAGCAGAAGGATCAAAATCAGCACTTTCAAATGAACTACTCTCACTGGCAGACCGATGATGACCACTTCCCAGGGGACTAGCCGAGAGACACTGAAATTTAACAAAACTACACATAAAAAATTCTATGATAATTAAATGTCAATAATGCTCTGAATAATTACCCTCTCAGGTGCTTGAGAGCTAAGTAGTGAAGCAATAACCCCAGTTATCTTTTCAATCCAATCCATTTGATCCAGTGCACTCTCTGCCTGCACTGACAAGCATAAATAAGCATTGTTAAGTATCTATTGCAGAAAAGAACCCTCAATTACACGTCATCTTATCTATCCCCGCCAGAAATCAACGATGGAGATGATATTTCAAATGCGAGGTAGCTTTTACAGAAGTCGCAGATACAAGATACATTCCACATCATACCTGCAATGTGTAGTTCTTTGTTGGTGAAATGATCCTGAAGCAAAATCGCAGATCTGACTGATCAGCATCAACTTTGATTGTTGATGTAAGAAGGTTCACGGTGTGATGAGCGACAGACTTTTCATCATGCACTCCACCATGATAGTGAGAAGAAAGCCACCGACCCAACAATCCAGATCCAAGCTCAGAGCTATTCCTTTGACCAGAAAGTTGACCCCCAGAACCCTAAAAGAACATATCAAGCATGATGATAAAAACCCAAAGTATCAAGAACAGAATGAACTTCAACCACTCTGCATTTAAACTTATTTTTGACATAAATTACTCACAGAAGGTTTGCTGCACTGTTTGCGATAGTAATAAAGCATTCCTCGGTTATCGAGAACAAAAAATCTTCTTTTCCAGTCACCTCTCAAGCTAGAGGATCGTTTTGACAGATAACCTTGTCTAATAGTTTGAACCTGAAAGTTTGCTTCTTGTTTTAGAAGATTTGCATGGGAAAAAATTGGTCCATAAAAGAAGTTCCCTCACAGGCATAAGAACTCTAAATACCTTCCCCTTTGCAGCAGATTGCATAACAGCCTCTATCATTTTGTGTGAACTTCTACCAATGGCTTGTATACCATCTCCATTTGGAGATCCATTAGAACCATTGGAAGACCATCTACTCTCACGATCAATCTGCCTCTTGTACTCTTGCATCCTCTCATTGAGAGCTGCCTGCTCATAGTTAGACCTTTCTCTTGATTGTTGAGCATAAGTCAAAACCTACAAAACAAGAAGTGGTGTTGTGTTTCCATAAGTCAAATATGCAAAAGCCTTAATACCATTCCTTTTCATTTGTATTAATATTTATCCAAATATTTGTGATTGGCCTCATAATTTTTTTTTCTGTTCTTTTTTCTTCTTTTTTTTACCACTGAACTTGTCATGTGGCCATGTTTAATCCAGACCTTATAGTTAGACATACAATACTAATGACACATAGTAACTTCAGAAACGTTGGAAATTAATCAGCTCAATTAATACCCATCAAACAAATTTAAGCACATAAATGCAAGTTGAATACTTGGATATTGGCTAGGCATTGAGACAACCAACACTGCTGAAGTTTTGCCTCTGTACACATCCTCGTACTTGTTAATCTACTAACATTTACTTATATTGAACAGAGCCTCTTACTGTTGGGGGTTTCCACACTAACCTTCCTCACCATTCCAACATTCCAAAAGCTCTAATTTCCATAAGAGCACAAGATTTTCGAGCTTCTAGTTTTGTCAGAGCTCATATTATTGTTGGTTGCTCCTGAGAAATGCCATCCACGGTGCTATGGTATTTAGGCCACTTTGCTGGACTGTTCATCCACAGGCCCACCCTATAGGATGCAAAGGGGAGGCCAATTGTTGACCAAGAAACTCTGATACATCTCCTTTCATTACCCTCCCTCATCAGTCCTTGCTTAAAAGGCTAAGTCACTTGATGGCTAAAATCCAATGGAGCACTTTTGAATTACATACCTAAATTCCCTTCTACTCTTTTTTTGGTTTCTCTCAAATTATAGGAAAAGTATGAACAAAACACAGTTTTCCTTAGCAAAATCATCAGATTTTATGTATTTTGAATATAATGACACAAATATTGGAAGAGTTTGCACTGTAATCTATAAAAATACATAATAAAAATAAAAATAAACCTGATGAATGTATGGCTCCATTTGATGCAAAAGCTCATAGCCCTACAAGCAACAAAGGTTTCTCTTGAGCATATGTAAGTATGATAGAGATTAAAGCATGTTCACAAAGTAAAGAAGTGCCCCCATGTGTCCTACCTGTTTGAAGTAACGTAGATGAGCATCCATTGTCCCACTGACTGCTTCCAAAAATTCGAACCTCTTTTTTGCTTCGACATTAGAAATAGCAGTTACCTGGATGGAGTGAGCAGATTATAAAACCCAAGTTCTTGAAATATCAAAGACTAAATGCTAATATTAACTATACTATTTTAAAAGAAAAGAGAGAGAGAGAGAGAGAGATGCAGTGCCTAGTTTGGATTTTACTTACTAAATTAAAGCGAGCTTGCTCAAATGCAGCCCTTGCATTATGAAGCTCCTGGTATATATCAAAACTCGATTAGAAATATAAAATGGAGGATGTTCAAGATATCAGAACCGTAGATAAGAACTGCAGATGTATCAAAGTTCATAATACCTCCTCTAAAAGAGTAGCTATATCAGACCTCGTGCCTTTCCTCAGTGACAGAAACTTCTCACGAGCCTGTCGCATACATGAACATTAACCATAAACAAAAACTTTTTTGCAAAAATTAAAATGTGGAACTTTCAAGACACCATCAAGCTACATTCTATATATTCACCCTATTATCAATGGACTCTCATTTTTAAACAACTCAACAATTGCCAAACTCTAGTTATAGTGCATCTGCAAGTCATTAGAAGTTGCATACTATAAATTAATGCAACATCCATCCTATTGTGGATACTGCATAACTCAATTTCCAATTCCACAGCACAAGGTCCTATATGTGACATGCCAAACCAAGTAGAGCTTCGGAACTACAAAGTCCAATTATCTTTGGATAATTAAAACCTCATCCTCCAAAGGGACACAAGGAATATGTACAACATACATTTCAATTTTTTTATGCGTGATGCAGAAGGTTTCATCTCAATTCCATTCGACATATTAAAATTTGTCAGCCTAAAGTTGTTCAATTCACTTGCATGCTGTGCTTGACTTCAATTACCTTTGAAGGTAATAAAGAAGAAAGGGTATTGTTCTAGCTAGGGATAATACTAAAATTAACTGCAGCATAATTGGAATAGCTATGATTTCCTTAGACTTAACAAAGACCATTATAGGTTCATCCCAACATTTCTGACATGTAGTCTATTTAAAAATAAATAATACTAGAAATCTAGAACAACTATTATTCTGTCAAATGCTAAAAGTTCATTCAATCATGCAAGAAATGGCTTCCACCAGAATGGCAAATTATTAAGAATCTTAAAATGAGGTTAGTACCTGGTCGTAAAGAAGGCTAGCCTTGTCAAAACGCTTCCTTGCTTCCTGAATCAAGAGAAGATTTTTAAAGTAGCAATTAAAAAAACACCAATGAATTAGAGAACATTGAAGTTTAAAGACACATAAAATGACCATCTAGGAAGATCTTCAGACCAGAATTATGAAAACAAATTTGCAATTCTTGCAAATTCTTGCAACAGGGAAACCATAAACCTCCTTAGGGATCTCACACTAATCAATAGTTAAAAGAAAAAAGTTGGAGAGAGAAGAGCAGAAAGTTGATGGTTACTAATAAATCTATCCTATCTGGTACAGTATTTATATACAAAACAAGGAAGAAACTAATCATGTCACATCTTTGCAAAATTTATATTTTGCATGAGTTGCATGACATTCGTTGGCATTTGTCCATCATAAGTCAGACAAGAAATGCCATTTGGCAAAATTCTGTACCTTCACCTCATGCAAATCAATGTTGACATATTGTAGTAATCTGTCATTCAGCATGTGCTCAACCTGAAAAGAAAAGGGAACGTTGCTTAGGTCACACCAGAGAACAAAACATTATTTTTCTAAATAAAAGCAAGAAAATGATCCTGTTCTCCAAATAAGCTCAATAAATGTCAACTATCATTATCAAAACTCTGTTTTCTATGCAGCATGGGTTCAAATACTCTATTCAAGCACAAGATCATTAGATGTCTATGCTTTGTCTGGCTTATTATCTAAGACTTACATTAGCGTGAAGTTTCCTACGAGATTTTATCCTCAAGAATAATTTCTATGAATGATCTTATTGTACTACACTATTTGAAATGTTATGCAAAAAGAAGTCATTTTTCAAGGGCTCAATTGGGTTGTAACGGAAAAGAAGTGGGACCCGTAAGCAATAGTCTTGCCTTTGACAACAAACTTCTGCATATGAACATAAGTGCAGGAGTTGGAGCACAAGTGCCACAATTTGTTAAGTTCAATCAACTCAGCTTAAGCAATAACAATAAGAACAAAATCACTTCCAAATGTTGGGGAGTTAATGTGTGTCAAGCATTCAAAGCAATAAATCAAAAAATTACCTGGGATCGGAGAACTTCCTTGTATGTCCCAATTTCTCTCAAGGCTATGGTGAATTTGGTCATAACAGGGCCTGCATTAGCAAACAGATGTTCAATCAATAATCTCAATAAACAGACTTAAAATTCCAATACTATACACATTGAATTAACTAATATCTTTAATTTCATATAATGTTGAATTCAACCACCAAGATTAACCACAGACAATTTATACATAGATTTTTTAGAAAAATAAATATTTTTCTATTATTTATTATGATGTTTTTCTAGTTTTTTCTCATTGGAAGAGAATATTTTTCCTAGTTTATTTTTTCCTATTCAGTATTATTATTGGGGTTTCCTGGTTTTCTTTATAAAGAGTTGTAATAGCCTTTTGGCAGGTAGAAACAGATGATTAAAAATTGAATATTTTGGTTGTCCCCTATACTTATGGTGTTTTGATATTTTAAAGTTTTGACTTCTAACAAACCTCTTATCCTTCGCTCCTGTCTGTCAATTGGTATCAGAGTCCAACGATCCTTAATGGTTATTTTTCTTTGTGTGTGGGAGGGGATGAGGATGTTCCCTCACGGAAAAAAATTCAGAAACTAGTAAGTTGTTTTCGTCTAAGTCAGTTGTTGTCATTCGAAATCCTAGTGGTGGAGCCAACAATAAGACAACCTACACAAAGGTGTTGTGCTAGAGACATATGATGGGGTAGCCTAACACCCTATGCACAAAAGGATATTCTTGATGAAAGACAATTTTTAATCTCAAGGACAAGTTCCTTCCAAGCCTAGGAGACTGATATATAAGTTTTTTTAGGAAAATAGATATTTTTCTATTATTTATTATGATGCTTTTCTAAAAAAAATTTCTTATTTGAAGGGAATTTTTTTCCTAGTTTATTTTTTTCCTATTCAGTATTATAATATTATTAATGTTTTCTAGTTTTTTCTATATAAAATGTTGAAATAGCCTTTTAGCAAGTGGAGACGTAGATGAAAAAAAATTGAATATTTTGGTTGTCTCCCTATACTTTGTAATGTTTTTGGTTTGGGAGAGTTTTGACTTGTAACAAACCCTTACCCTCCACTCCTGTCTGCATCACCAATTTCAACATCCTACAAATTGAAATGGTACTGCATTTGATAGGTAACGAAAATCAAGCAACTAAGAAGAAACAATTTTGGTGCTTACAACTCTCCAATGACAACAGAAAATAATTTTAATCCTCGTCTAAGACAACTTATAAACATAATTTCCAATAAAATTACCTCCAAAAGCCAAACTAATAGGATCATTATGCCCTCCACCAAAAGTTTCTAAAGCACTGGCAAAACCAATGTCCCCATCATATGCCTCTCCAAGCCCTTCACTGCAAGTGAGTAAAAAAATGGCACAAAGGTAAATTCTTCACAAACTCAATGCCCATGACAATGAAACTGCATATAATGCCAAACAGATGGGTGGTTTTAACTAACCAGAATATTGAGCAAACTTAACCAACTTAAAAAATATACATTGATGTTAAAGTTGTTTATCTTTAAGTCAGGAGTCCTTTTGAGAAATTTCAGTATTTAGGATACTATGAAGTATGAGAAAAGAAACTCGGTTTCAGGCTTCACCTATGAATTTGCATTTTTAATTTAGGGAATCATATCATGCACTTCTGTCTATATCTAAATAATAGGGTTATAAAGCAAGAAAATCACGTTCTTAAATCCTGAGCCCTGTAATGCACAGCTCCTTCTATCCCAGTCCACATGCAATAGTGCAACTAAAACTGAAAGAGTTGGGGGTAGTGTGCAAATACTCAAGTGATTGTCAACAGCTACTAGCTTATTACAGTGTCAACAGTTCTACAAATCAACATGCATGAGACAAAAACAGCAGGCCTGCATTTACAGAGAGAAATTCAAGCTTGCTGGCAGATAATTAACTATCAAATTTTGTCTAAAACAATGACAAGATTTCTTTTCATTATAATATCATCATACGAGGAAATTCAAGCAAAAAACACAAAAAAAGAGAATGACAAGCCAAAATGAACTATAAAAGGCTTTCCATGTTTTTTCCAAGTTGTATCTTTCATTATTGGCAACAACAAAACAGCAATATACAAGGCTACAAGGAAATTCTAACCACGTCCTGGTGGAATAGAAAACTTCAATTCCCTAAAGATTTAGAATACTACGACTAGAAGCTTTTCTCTATATAATGTCAACCAAAGTAAAAACCAATGCATAGATACATACGTATATTTTCTACATCCTTTGTAGAACTTTAAACTTCTCTCCCTCAATGATTCGGCATCTTCTTCCAGTGATTGCATCTGTTCCACAAAAGAAATGATCAAGAGCCCATTAAACTATGGAACAGGCAAATTGTTACGAATAAATTTGATAAGGAAAAAATAAATATTTCAGAGTGAGAAAAAAAAAGTTCAGTATAGACGGGAGACATGTGATAGTAGCGATTGAAAGGCTGAACTATTAATGCAGATCTAATTTCTCCTAAAAAATTGACAAATTACCAAAACATTTCAAGTACAAACCTCACATGATCATATCCATTCCACAAGTAAAATTTCCTTTTCTAAAACAACAACAAATAATCAATCCGCCTTCCTTTAACTCCAAATTCCTTACATAGATAACCCAGTCATTAACAAAACAAATAAATTAAACGTTCTGATTTATTTCCTAAACAGAATATTAAAGCAACGGAAAGAAATCAAAGAAAAGAAGAAATAACGTCACTAGTGCATGTTCCTCGCCTCTCAACAATCAATGAACAAAGCTTCAATTCCTTACAAAACCAAGCAGAGACAGAGAGAAGGCAAGAGTACTGACCTGCTTGCGAAACATAGGAGAGTCATCGAGCTTTGTGAAATGCATCTTTGAAACCTTGATTCTTCGAGATTAACTCTAATTACCATTCCAACAAATGCTCGATCGAACCAAATATCATCACAGCTGACTGAGATATTGCCTTCTTTCACTCCGATCCCAATCACCACTTCGTGAGATAAAAATACTAATCAACCATTTTTGAGAGCTGTTATTTTCATATAAGTTTATTATTTATATATGGGTTTGTATATTCTAGTTGTTTTTAAGAACCCTAGGAGAGTGAACAAAAAAGGAAGAAAGAAACCCTAGAAGAGGCAAGAAAACATGAGATTGGTGCGTGTTTAAGGAAGTCTTGGAAATTGAGTGGATCGATTAAGCCACTTCCTTCATTCATTAAAACCTGGAATTGTCGAACGGACAGACACACAATCAACAGCGCAAAAGCATAGATAAAAGAGTTTTAACACACCGAGAGAGACAGGGAGACAGAGAGAGAGACTTTCTTCTTCTTCTTTTTTATTTATTTTTGTTTTCGGTTTCTTTTTATTTTTCTTTTGGCCAAATTGGGACTTTGCTTTTCAGTTTTGCGAGCCAAATTTAGTGGAAAGATGGCGATTTTAGCAGAGTTTGAGGATTGATAAATCCCACTAAACAACGTCGTTTCAATCTTCAATTCCAACGGTGTCGTTTAATAGCTACCATTCCATTTGATTATTAGAGTAATCAGGAACGGTCTGAGAGCTACTGACAGTGGTCACCTTTACACCGTAAGAAATGAACAAGGAAGCCTAGTTCCACCAACGCTCTTACAGGAGCGTGTGTGTTTGTCAACGGAGTGAAGGAGCAGGCAACTAGCACGCGGGTAAGTTCGAGTGGCGGCTTTGCGCGTGGGTTTAAGGGCATCGAATCTGAGAGACGCTTCTGTCAGTCCCACTAAGCCCTGGAAGTAGCGGGCCCCAGACAAAAATTTCTCTCTTCTCTATTACCATGCTCGAGACACAAGGAAAATGTTAGTCGCCACAGCCCCTGTAAAGGAAAAGGAAAAGAAAAGCAGAAAAATATTTATTGCAGCACTTAAAAATATCTGACAGCGATATCACTTGCACCTTCCTCCATCCTCTATCTTAAAAATGGAGAAAAATCCTTCAAGTGGGACTGCTGGGACCAGTATACGACTGCTCAGTACACACGCCCACTTGATGCAACATGTGTGTTTTCAGTGCTCCACTTGATGCAGCATGTGTGTTTTCAGTTGCTTGTGTAGTGCTTTTTGTTTTGAATGTTTTTTTATTTAAAATATTTTTTTATTTTTTAAAATTTATTTTTAATATTATCACATTAAAATAATCTAAAAATATAAAAAAATAATTTCAAACAACAAAATTCAAATTTAAAAAAAAACATAGTGTGACCATGTAAATAAACATGCCCTTCATCAATCCTAAAAAAATCTACACGAAGTTGTGCTAATGTTTATTCTTAATAGATAAACCAGTCTAGTCTATGCTAGTTAGATGGCTCACGCTAATCTATGAGTCTGGTCAATTTTTTTCTAACATAAAAAATATATATTTAAATGACACTAGTATTTTTAAAGTAGTAAGAAAAATTTAAGACTAAGGTTATTGATTTGACTAGTTCAATAACTTGATTAATTAATAATATGATTTAAAAAAACATCAATGGTAAACAAAACGAACAAAAAAATCAGTAATAACTAAAGATAAAAAAAAAAGTTGTCAATATTATACCCAAAAGGAGAAGTAAAAAAAAGTCTGAAGAAGACTTACCATCACTCTATTATGGACACCGCTCCACTATCAGACAGAGCTAACAGAGACGACTCTAGTGCCACTGCGAAAGGTTGCACGATGATAATGAAAAGGGTTGCATGCATTATCAAAGCAGTGACTCGGAAAGCAAACCAAACAAAATACCATAAAGTGAGAAATTAATGTCTATATTTAATCAAGTAATTTAATTTAACTCAAAAATAAAAATTCTTTTAAAAAAACTAAATTTAATAAAGACCAAAAAAAACATGAGATAACTCATGTTATTTTTTAAATTACTAAAAAATCTCATAGAAAGCAAATTAAAAAACAGAGCCCAATTTCCAATTAAATAAATATTGAAGGATGAAGCTTGAAAAAAAAATCAAGCAAACTCGGGCAAACCTTGTAAACTTAGATTAATCTCTTAAACTTGTATTCTATTAAATCTTACACCCAGGCTCAATAAAAAAAACTCATCACCCAACCAATTCAATGTTAAAAAATAAAACCATAAAAAACATCATTTAAAGAAAATCAAGGAAAAATGGAAATAAAAAAAAGAATCAAATTTTATAGGAAAAATAACACAAGTTGGATGAAATTGTTAAAAAAAACTCAATTTTAAAAAACATCTCAATTAAAAATAAATAGCAATTAAAACAATGAGGACCACATTTGATAGGTGAAAACATTAAAGGGGTGAAATTGAAAAAAAAAACCTAGTTTCTTAAATTATTCCAAATAAAAAAAATAATGATCAAAAGAACATGAACCAAATAATAAAGAAAAAAATAAATTGAAGAGTTGCTTTGAAAATATTAAAAGACGGGGTGGAAATTGAGGAGATAGGAAAAAAAATCGCTGGTGCTAAACCAAACAATTGTCAGCTACACACATCGTCCAGACATAGAGAAGTCGCTAAGGCGATTCAAATGCCATCCTAAAAGCCAGTGTTTAGCTAGTGGACAATCCTGGATATGCTGTCCAAAACACATGACACTATTCACGTGTTAATTCATGCAATGTCTGCCTCAACTTTTTTTTCTTAATAATGTTTATATTTGTTAAATTACCATATTGCTCTTAAAAGCCGAATACAACAGTGAAACCATAATAAAAAGATAAAAATACCCTTGGGCACTAGCTTTTTTTATTTCAGAGGTGATTTTATCATTTTAATGTTCAAGAAAATAAAAGGAGGAAAAAAACCTTTTTTTGCAAGTTTAATATTTTTTTTGCTTTTAAAGGTATTAACATCATTTTACTATGTAAAGGATATTAAAAAGACAAAAATAAAAAAGACAAAAGCTACATTTTTTATTTATTTTTAGCTTTTAAAGGTAATAATCATTATGCTAAAAATTATGTACAAGTCAATTTGTCTCAAAACAATTAGTTAATGCTCAATGGATCCCTTAGAAAAGATAATTTACCTTACAAAAAGCTTTGTTAGTTTTTTTAAAAAAGGTAAAAACATAAAAACAATGTTTCAATCTATAGTGTTGCTTTTATACCTTTTAGGTTTTTTTATGTTGTTATTCTCGAGAAGAAAAAAAACATGCATCTCCTTGTATAAATCAACATTTATCAATCAATTATTTGTGAAAGAAGTCAAATAATTGTACCAAAAACACTTTGTTTAAAAGAGAATAAGGTGAAGATAATAGAACCACGAGAAATGAGAAAAATAAGTGATGATTTTCTAAAATCCGATATACCCAAAAATGAAGGTTTTTTTAGTGTTGAGATAAAGGGTGATTATATGTTCACATTATTGTTCCCTTCTTCAGAGTTTAAGAAATTGATGACTGGTTATAAAAAATTCTACACTTACAAAGCATTCCTTTTTGGTGAGATTCAGGGACCCTTTGATGATAAAGTTAATGATTTTTAATAAGAAATTACAATAATGAGAGAATGAGTTTTAAATTCTTGAGAACAAAAGCGTTAGCTATTAAAAATGTATGATAAATGCTCTTTAAAAATAAAAGTATAAATAGAGAATAAGAAAAGTGTGAACTCTTTGCTTTTGAACTTTGTCATATTACTCTAATGAAAGAGTTGGAGTGTCATTTCTTCCTTATAACATTAATAAAAAATAAATATTTCTTACACAATATTAATGGGGGGTAAATATCATTCACACAACATGAATGAGGGATAAATATATCTTACACAACATTAATGAGGGATATACATCCCTTACACAGTATTAATATTGATGAAAATATGATAAACTCTTTAGATACTTTTATGTACTTAGAGGTATAAGGAGATGATCATTATTGATTCTTAACATTTCATGTTAAAAAACAGGATAATAAATAAATAAACACACGTGACCCAACATTGAGTTTAAAAAATGATCAACTCTGCATGTATTGGGTTTGAAAGGATTCCAAACTCAAGGGTTATAGGTTTAGCACCTTGACAAACCCAGACGCACTCGAGTACAACGAGTGGCT
>Ga0325402_1002346_pt1 | contig 16543 bp, 10 predicted proteins | sample PopdelMetagenome_22_FD_207212 | JGI IMG/M metagenome (GOLD analysis project Ga0325402, IMG submission 207212) | Populus deltoides microbial communities from Bellville, Georgia, United States - Xylem-PdKOR-R3 | ecosystem: Host-associated > Plants > Phyllosphere > Stem > Wood/Secondary xylem... | reverse complement strand
TGCTTTGATGATTCTTCTGTGCCCGTACAATTTGCTGCTTATTTTGATCCTTAATTGCCATGTCCATCAACACACAGTGGTTTATTAATTATGAGGAATAAAGATCATATCTACAAATTCTGAATCCCGGGTTACCTTTCCAAGGCAAAATCAATATTGAGAGCTGATCACAGCAACACGGTACAGCTGCTTCAGTTTCCAAAACCCATTCCAGTTGTTGGGTATTAATTGATATTTTGACGCCCCAAAAATAGTTTTTGTATCCCAAAAGTTACAACCTAATTAAATTGCAAAGAAACCTCTCAATCTTAACTACTTTTTGAAAAATAAGCTACAAAACTATTTAGATAACTATTTAGATACTGGCTAAATCAATTGTTTAGGGTTTTTTTTTTCATGCATGTCTTAATTAAGAAGACTTTAAATTAATTATAAAGATTTTCTTGATATGAGAGAATATGTTTCTTTAATTTTTAGATATTTTTAGTAATAAAAACTGCAAACATACTAATTACTAATTACAATGGAAATTGCAAGTATATTATTACAAGTTTACCTCTAAAAACCTATTGAATTACAAGTCTATTGTTATCAATTTATAATTACAAGTTTATTTGATCAACATGTTTTGAAGATGATGTGAACTTGATAAAAATATTTTGAAGTTCCTGCAAGCTTGAAGTATATGCCGTACATAGATCCCTTTTTGCATTATAACACTACTAATGTTGATTAATTTCTCGTTTTAAGAATCATATAGTTACGAAAGTCTTTACCAACTCTAATCAGCAACCAGGTGTAGATTCATGTCCGATACTTCAATTTTTTATTGGTTAATTTTGTGAATGACATCGAGCTAAATAAGTTTCATCTGCAAATTTTTTTTAACAAAACTTGAAAAGTCCCAACTCGAGTTCTTGTCAAGTTTAAGTCTCTAAATAAATCAAGTGAGAGTTATCTTGATATGATGACGGATCAAAAAACATAAAAAATCAAAGAACAAGAAAATGATATAAAATACAAAGACCTAAAATTCAGATTTAAAGACAACTTGGACGACTATTAAAAAGGGGTTTGTCATTAAAAAAAATTGAAGCTGACAATTTTTTTTTTTTAACATTGATACAATAATGTATTGGATTGATTCTGGTCAACTCAAGCTAACTTGTCAAAACCGTGACTTAGATTGTGAATTTCAATGGGTTCAATAACATTTTTTTTAACTTTAATTATATGATAAATAATAAAGACCAATTCAAAATCAATCAAATATTAAGAAATGAAATTAAAAAAAATAATTTAAAAATCCAATGTTAAAGGTTATTTCTCTTTAAAAAAGAGCTAAGCTAGTCGTGCAGGCTGAGTGGCCCAACACATCAATGCCTTAAAAAAACCTAAGCATATGTGTATGGGTCAGGCAACATAAACGACCAGTAAAAAGTGGTTTGACTTTTTTTCAAAAAAATTTGAAGCTCGTATCTTTTTTTACAAAACATATAGAAGATGAAGTATTAGATCGATTACAGTCAACTTGGATTAACTTGTCAAATTCATGACCTAGGTTGTGGACTCCAATGAGTTCAATAACAATTTTTTATTTTAATTATATGAAAGAAATGAAGATTAACTCAAAATTAACCAAATATTAAAGGACAACTTTTTTTTTAAAAAAGGAAAACAATAAAAAAATCTTCAAAAACCTAATACTGAAGGTTCTTTTTATGATAAAAAAACAGGTTAGCCTTGATGAATGAATGTATTAGGGCCTTAAAAAGGCCCAGGCGTGTGGGCTTGGGTCATGTAACCTGAATTACCAGTAAAAATGGTTTGATTTTTTTTCAAATAAAAATCAAACCTGAAATTCAGAAAAAAAAACATTTAGATGATGAAGTATTGGATCGACTTCGCTCACCCTATAATAACTCGTAAAACTGGGTTGTCGACTCTCATGGGTTCAATAACATTTTTTTATTTTAATTATATGATAAAAGAATAAAGACCAATTCAAAATCAACTTAATATTAAAGAATGAAAATAAAAATTCTTAAAAAACCCAATGTTGAAGGTTAAAAATAAAGGCTAAGCTAGGTACGAAGGCCTAAGTGGCCCAACATTTTAGGACCTTAAAAAAAGCCAAGCGTGCAGGCTTCGGTGAGGCCTATCACTACCAGAAATTTGCTTAATACCAACAGCATTTCCGACGGAATAATTCCGTCGGCAATTTGAGGTCACCATTACTGACAGAATTTAATCTGTCGATACGGTTATCGGCATATATCGACGGAAACAATCCGTCGGTAAATACCAACGAACTTATCGACAGAATGTTGAGAATAAAAAAAAGAGGGCGGTTCGCTGACATGGAGGTTATTGCGGGTATTTTTTACCGATGGAATCACCGAGGGATTCAAAAAAGTCAGCTCCGTATGGTGATGAGACCGGTTCACCGATGAACATGCCGATGGAATCACCGAGGGATTTAAAATGTCAGCTCCGTACGGTGACGAGTCCGATTCACCGATGATAAATGCTGATGGAATCATTGAGGGATTCAACATGGCAGCTCTGTACAGTGACGTTTCCTATTTACCATCAGAATAGCCGACGGAATCCCAGACGGGAATAGTCCGTCGGTGAATCCGTCGGCAAAAGTTAATATATCCCCTCTCACTCGACCCTATCCTACCCTATTTCTCCTTCTTCTTCTCCTTTTTCTTCCTCATCTCAACTCTCCCCAACTGCAAACAACCAGCCCCCCTCCCAAAAAAAATCTCCTTCTTCTCAGCACAACAAGTCATATATCTTGAAATCTTTTTGTCACAGCATCCGTGTTCTGATTTACCTACGAATTTTTGTCAGTTTTTGTAAGTAATTTTATCTTTTTAAATTTTAACATTTAAATATCATGGTTTTTATTGTTTTTTTAGTATATGTATTTTGTTAGTACATGCATATGTTTTATTGTTATTTCTCAAACAAACTTGTAGTATATGAATGTATAATTTTATACTTGTTATGGTTTGTTTTAGATTTTGTAAGATTGTATTTGTTTGTAAATTGTTGAAAATTTATTGAATTACCGAATTACATGTGTTGTTTTGAAATAATCAATAGCTTGTTTAATGGGCTCGTTTTAATTTTTATCATCAATGGTATATTGCGAAGTTGTAATTTTGATAAATTGATATATATGTATTAATTTGTATGGACGTTAATGATAATTGATAATGAGTATTTAATATTTATGAGAAGTTGTAATTGGTTTGTTGGATAATCTTGAGGTAAACTAATTTTTTTACAAATTTATTTACCTAACATAGTTAATTAATACATGTTGTCATCATAATTTTATAGAGATTCAATAGAAGTCATGGATGATCGTTCATGGATGTATCGAGATTCACCCCAAGGATTGCAGAGGATAGATTATTGTAACGGAGTTTAGGGTTTTATTAATTTCATAACATCTATTCCCAGAAATTTTACCGGAGGCGGTATTAGTGTCAAAATAAAAAGTATCTGCATCTAGATGTTGTAACGATGCATCTTCTACACAAAGGGTTTATGGAGAATTACCAGTATTGGTATGCACACGGAGAAGTATTTGTTAGTAAAAGGAGAATGAAAGAAATTGTGGTTGGGTCAACTTCTAGTGCTAGCAACGTGCATGAAGCAACAAATGACAACACTAATCCTTACAGGAATATGGTTATGGATGCAATAAGAATAAATCAAGATAATGTCAATCAATGTCCAATTATAGAAGAAGAACCTAATGCAGATGCAACTGGGTTTTTTGATTTGTTGAAAGATTCTGACGAATCATTATGGGATGGTTGTATGAACCACAGTAAATTATCGGTCGTAGCACAAGTGTTCACCATCAAGTCAGATCACGGGTTAAGTGAGGCCAGGTATGACAAGATTATTGAATGGGGGTGAAGCATTTTACTTGAAGGGAATAAGCTGAAAGAGAACTTCTATGCTGCGAAGTCCATGATAAAACCCCTCGGTTTAGGATACCAGAAAATTGACATGTGCCTTAACTTCTACATGTTATACTACCCTTGAAAATGCTGAGATGACTGAGTGCATGACATGCGAGCATTAGCGTTACAAAACCAGAACTGGCAGGGGAAAGACTCTAGTGGCATATAAAAAACTTAGATACTTTCAATCACATTTAGACTGCAGAGGTTATTCATGTTACTAAGGATTGCTGAGCACATGACATGACACCAATCACATGATGCGGTTGATGGAGTGATGGTGCATCTTTCTAACGGCGAAGCGTGGAAACACTTTAATAGTGTGCATCCTTACTTTTCAGCTGAGTCAAGAAACGTGTGTCTTGGGTTGTGTACAAAAAGATTCAACCCATTCGGGTCATTTGCTGCTCCTTATTCTTGTTGGCCGATCATACTGACGGTTTATAACTTGCCACCGGGGATGTGTATGAGGCTGGAGTTAATATTTTTATCTATGGTCATACCAGGACCGAGCAATTCGAGGTGGAATATAGATGTTTGTCTTCGTCTGTTGATTGATGAGTTGATGCAGTTGTGGTCCTCTAGAGCTTTGACTTATGATATCTCGAGAAAACAGAATTTTGTTATGAGAGCGACTTTGATGTGGACTATCAATGATTTTCCAGCTTATGGAATGCTTTCTGGTTGGAGCATGTATGGGAAACTAGCATGTCCATACTGCATGAAAAAAACAAGGCATTCACGTTAATAAATGGAGGTAAAGCTTCTTTTTTTGACTGTCACCATCGTTTCTTGCCACATAATCACAGGTACAGAAAGAACATAAAAGATTTCTTTGTTGGCAGAGTTGAAAAGGATGTTGCACCCCCTCATTTTTCTGGTGAAGAATTGCATGATGTTGTAAAATTATACGGTGACATTGTCTTTGGTCTCCAATCAAGTAAGCAGAAGTTCCCTGGTTTTGGTTTGACCCATAATTGGGTAAAGCAAAGTATCTTTTGAGAGCTTTCTTATTGGAAGACCAATCTTCTTTGCCATAACCTTGACGTCATGTACATTGAAAAGAACGTGTTTAAGAACAGTTTCAACACCGTCATGGATGGAAGGGGAAGACAAAGGACAAAATCAATGCTAGATTGGATGTAGCTTTGTTCTATAACCGTCAAAATATGGAGTTGGTTTGTGATGAGTCAGAGGTCGCAGAACCAAGAGCAAGCTTCGTGTTAGAGAAAAACGCACAACTACTAGTCTACAAATGGCTTAAGAGTCTACGTTTTCTGGATGGACATGCCTCGAACATATCAAGGCTGGTTAATATGGAGGAATGTAGATTGTATGGAATAAAGAGTCATGACTGCCACGTGTTTATGCAAACACTCATCCCATTAGCTTTTCGTGATTTGTTGCCAAAGGGGATATGGGATGAACTCACGGAGATCAGTCATTTCTTTAGAGATTTATGCTCCAGCAAGTTGAATGTTGATCACATTGAGAGGCTTGAAACGAATATCATCGAGACACTATGCAAATTTGAGATGATATTCCCTCCATCATTTTTTGACTCAATGGAGCATTTCCCCATACATCTACCGTTCGAGGCAAAAGTTGGGTAACCGGTCCAGTATAGATGGATGTACCTATTCAATTGGTTAGATATTACAATTGCAATGTAATTCATATATAAAAGTATTTTCTTTGTTTTTTTCATTGAAAATACTTGATTAATTCAATGCAGGTACTTGTTCAATTTCAAGAAAAAGGTTAAGAACAAGGGGCATGTTGAGGCTTTGATATGTGAGGCCTATATTGTTGAGGAGATCTCAACATTTATCTCGTACTATTTCGAACCTCATCTGAGAATGAGAATCAATCGCGTTCCACGGTATGATAATGACGGTGAAGTGTCTTCCAGTTGGAACTTGTCAATATTCTCCAATCCTGGACGACCCACACCTTAAAATGTCGTAAGAGGAAGATATTTGTCAGAAATAGAGTTCAAATAAGCACACAATTATGTTCTATTTAACTGTGATGAGCCGAGACCTTTTATTTAGTAAGTGTCTATATGTGTAATACTAATTAAACTTTGTCAATAATATACTGTTAATTAGATATTGTCAATATAATACACTCATTACCATTTACAGGGAGCATCGACAATATTTGTTGTCCAATAACTCACAGCTGACCGAATCCCAGATCTTTCAATTACAAGATGAACAATTTGCCACATGGTTCACAACACATGTAAGCACTATCACAAACTCATTCTCACTTGCAAAATTATTGTATGCATGTCATTACGTGATTCTCGTTTATTGTTCATTAATGTACATTATATACAAGGTTTATCAAATGGAAAGGGGTGCTGCTAAGTCATTGTCTTCACTAAGCCTGGGCCCTGAAAGAAAGTTAAGTGCTACAACGAGTATTTTGTTAATGGATATGTTTTCCATACTGAAGAATATGGGCATGGTAGAAAGACATACAATAACAGTGTTTGTCTTAAGGGATCGACTAGTAGTGAGTTAGAAGTTGACTACTATAGTAGATTAGAAGAGGTCGTCGAACTGCAATATCATCTCGAGCAGAATAGTGTTTTTATTCAAATGCTATTGGTATGACATGACTGACAGAGGAATCAGAGTTTATTCGCACTATAGTCTGGTCGAAATCAACTTAAAAGCTAGACTCCGCAATGTAAACGATGTCTTTGTTTTCGCAAAGCAATGTCAACAAGTTTATTACACATGCACCATTTCTTTTAGAAAGGATCGATCAAGAGTGGATTGGGTGTCAAATTTAAAAACGAAACCCAGGGGTCGTGTCGAGCTTGTTTAGGATGAGAACAAAGACACAAGTGTGCAAGATGAAGTTTTTCAAGTTAGTGAGTTGGTTGAACCATATCGAGTTGCTCCTTCGGTTGACTTGGAAGAAAATTCAAATTTTCATGTTTTCGATGATAGTCTTGTTGATGTTGACGTAAAGGAGTTGAATGTTGTTTTGAGCTCTAGTGGACAAGCAAATGTCGATCAAGATGATGACCACATTGAAGATTGCGATGAAGGTGATGACTATTCAATCAATGACGACGAAGAAGAAAATTCTGACTAACTATCATAATAAAGTCCTGTATAAAACCCTTTTTTCATGTAATATAGATTATGGATGATATATTTTGTAACACGAAATATGTATTGTTTAAGCATTGCTGTTATTGTTTTGTGCGATGGACAGTTTACCATTTAAGTGTTTGCAGGAACGTAAATAGGCAATACAAATATAATTTTTCTTGTACACTTACCGACATCCATACTGACAGAATAAGGTCCGTCGGCATTTTATAAAGAGTTCGAAAATAATTACTTGAAATATCACAATTATCGACGTACATACTGATGAAATAAGGTCTGTCGGCATTTCATAGAGAGTTCAAAAATAATTATTTGAAATACCACTATTACCGACGTACATACCGATGGAATAAGGTCCGTTGGCATTTTACAAAGAGTTCGAAAATAATCACTTGAAATGCCACAATCACCAACGGAATAAAGACTGTCAGTCATTTATCGGCGGATAATATTACCGACCAAATCACCGATGGACTGTGCGAATTCCAAAGGGCGGTGCATTAAATGCATCTCTGACCGCGTGAATTTACCGACGGAATTACCGATGGATATCAAAAAATATGGAGGGTAATTAAAAATGTTGGTGTTAAATTCAAAAATTACCGACGGATTTTTAAAACGTCACCGACGGACTAAATTAAAATAATATTTTTTTTTATATTTGTCGGTGAATTCGTCGGTAAAACTGCCCTATAAATCATAGTGTCCGTCCCTTCAGTTCATTTTTTCATCTCTTCCGTTCTTCACCTTCAATTTTGATTTTTTTTCCTCTCATTTCTCAAGGCTTTCACATACAATCTCTAGCAAGTGTTCTTGTAAATCTTCATCAGATTAAAAGGTATGTGTTTCCTCTATTTCATTTTACTTTAAAGGTTTTTTTTTTTTTAGTTTTTTTTTTATGTTTTATGTTTTGGTGTATTTTTATAATGTAGATAAGGCTTGAAATCAATACATTATTAAGGTATGCATGTTTCATTCCTAAATTCTATAGTTTTTTTTGAATTTATTGAATATATTTTATTGTTGTATTGGTATAATTATTGAATAATTTGTTGAATTGTAATTGTTAATATTGAATTTACCTTAGAATAAGTAATTGAATATGTTGGAATAATTAGTAATTTTACTACATTATTGCATGATTTGTGTTTAATTATTTGCATTAATCTTAATTGTTAGTCTAGAGTTTTTGTTGAATTTATTGAATATTTTTTATTGTTTGTATTTATATAATGATTGAATAATTTGTTGAATTGTAATTGTTAATGTTGAATTTACCTTATAATAAGTAATTGAATATGTTGGAATAATTAGTAATTTTACTACATTATTGCATAATTTGTGTTTAATTATTTGCATTAATTTTAATTGTTAGTCTAGAGTTTTTTTTTTAATTTATTGAATATTTTTATTGTTTGTATTTATATAATGATTGAATAATTTGTTGAATTGTAATTGTTAATGTTGAATTTACCTTGTAATTAGTATGAATGTTATATGTATAGATGTTATGTTATATACAATATTAATATAAATGGAGTCAATTGGTTGTGGCTTTTGTCAATATTTACAGGTTTGTGGATTTGGGTAATATCCAGTATAGGGGAGGTGTTGTAGATTTTTTTTTAACATTCGAAGTTAATTATATAATTATTCGTATACAATTGTGTAGATGCGTAGAACGAAAACCAGAGCTAGTCGCTCACATATGGTTGCAGCTAGTTCTCCTAGCAGCGAGGATGACGTATCCTTAGGTGCCTCTCAAGAAGAGACACCTACGCCACCTGCACCTTCAACCAATGCTACCTCTTCCAGCGCGGGTTCACAGTGCAGAAGTGGCGTGCCTTCGCAGTGGAATCAGTTCACCCACAAGTACGAGGCACAGTGGAAGGACGACCTTTCAATGTAAGTTTGTTAAGGTTTTAGTTTTTTCTTTTAAATTATAAAATAATTTATGAACAACTAATCAATATTTCATGAATTTAATTTATTTTCAGGTTCACAAACATTGAGGCCGCTCGAGTAATATCATCGGCGTTTAAATCGTCGATGGAGATTCCATTATTTCAATGGAGTCAGGTATCCAGACATCCTGAATGGATAACTCAAATTGATGCATGGTTTAACAGATTTGAGGTTGGTGTTAGTTTCTAATTTCCAGCTTATATCTAATAATTTCTTAATATAATTGTAACTAAATTATTATTTTTATTTATCTAATTATTTATACACATCACAAATTCGTCTAGGACAGGGCGCATGACAAAGTTGTGAGGAGGGTGTGGGAAAATCACGCTGCAACGAGGTAACATAAAAAACAATACAAGATTTTTTTAGAAAAAAATTTATGTTTCAACTTCTAATTTCTCGCTATGGAAGTAGGTTGCGTGATTTTTGGTATGAATCACAAAAAAAGGCAAAAAAAACTGCGAGAGATAAGGTTCTCCAAGGCTGGAACGACGTGGCGGTTTGGAGGGATTTTAAACCGATATACATCCTGAAAGATATATGGCCGCACTATCTTGAGCACGTGATGTCTGAGCGGTTCACACAAAGCTCATAGTCCGATGCTGGTAAACAAAATAGGCCAATTCATGGCTCGGTGACAACGCACATCGGCGACTCTGTTCCGTTTGCTACACATGCGAAACGGATGGTAAAATTAATTTTAAAAAAATATATCGTTAGATTAATTTGTTGTTAATTAATATTTTTTCATTATAGGCTACGTCTCTTGGACGTGAGCCGACTCCGATGGAGCCATTTGTGGAGACGCATGTACGGAGTCAAGACCGCCAAAAAGAGGCGCAACAGTTCATTGACAACCGTGCTCAACACTTCGTGGTATGTTTGTTCAACCATTTTATTTTGTAAGTTATTAATTTTATTGAATTTAATATAATGACTACTTTTTATTTTTATTTTTAGGAGATCTATAATAGCCAATTGAGGGAGAGATATGAGGACGATCCTTTGACCCTTCTGGAATTCGATCTGGATTTGTGGATGGAGGTTGGATCGTCTGGTGGATCCAATAAAAATCAGGTTTACGGGCTCTCTAACACTACGACTGAGAACTTGCGGGCGACCTATAGAGTTTCCACCATTGGGAGCTCCCAATCAGCATCGAGCACCCAATCTAAGGAGTTCGTGGCCTTACAGCAACACACGACTCAGCTCACCAAAAAATACGACCACCTATTAGCGGAGCATGCACAACTCAAAACGGAGCATGCACAACAAAAAGCGGAGGATGCACAACGGTATGCACAACTCAAAGCAAAGCATGCATAACATCATGCACAACAAAAAGCGGAGCATGACCAGCTTCGCGAATTTGTCATGAACATGGCGTCACAGAGTGGTGATACATGTGTGCCTACTCCTTTTTGGTTGTATAACAACCAGCCTCCTCCTCCTCCTTTAACTCCACCATTATGTTAATTTGTAATTAATATTATTTAACTTTAATAGTTAATTTAACATTTTTTTTAAACACATTCAGTTTGTAATGAATATTATTTAATTTTATTTCTTTTGTTTTTGATGTTTAATAAAAATTTTATTTGCATCATTAGTTTTTTTTAATTACCATTAATTTATATAATTTTATATTATGTATTCTAAATAATCTTTTAAAAACAGATTTAAAAATAATCACAGAGGGTTTTACCGACAGAATATATTCGTCGGCATTTGACATAGCTGCCACAGTCACCGATGAATTTACAGACGAATATATTCGATCGGTATTAGAGACTCACTGACAACTTTACCAACGGACATAATCCGTCGGTATTTTACAGTGCCTGCCACAACGACTGACGAATTTACAGATAGAGATCTTCGGTCGGTATTCCAAACATTCATTGACAATTTTACCAACGGTTTTAATCCGTCGGTATGTCACACTATCACCGACGGGCTAAAATACGTCGGTATATTTCAAGCGGGAAATTTTTTTTGGCGCACAATTTATGTCTGTAAAACCATCGGCAAATTTTTTTTTTTTCCGACCGATATAGCGACGAACTATGGCATTACTGACGAAAGAAAAGTCGACGAACGTATTCCATCGGTGATGATGTCGGTAAATAAATTACTGATGAGATCTTAATCACATACCGATGGAATATTTCCGTCGGTAAAACTGTTAAATCTTGTAGTGCATGCTCTTGGGCTATATTTGTTTTCTTTTATAAAAGGCATAAGACATGTAATTTGCCCCTTATTTGAAAAACAAAGAAAAAAAGAAGTGACATGTTAACTATTGGGGCAAATAATGCGTCTCCTACTATACCCAGCTTAGAATCCGACCATCACTATAGTGGTTAGAAAATCATGAGATAGGGTTTTTTTGAGTCGAAAATCCATTTTCACCCAAAAACACCTAATAAACACTATGTAAGTCTTCCTAAACCACTAGTAACCTCAAATTAACCCAAAATCACTCAAAAAACAAAAATCAACCGAATCGAAAAAATCAAAATGAAACCTGATATCCTTTTCAGACATGTTTATAGGAAAAAACCACCACCATTAAACTCCCCTTGTTGAACGAAACTTGTTGATACAAAGTTTGACCACTTTTGCTGTCGGTATCATGATAACCAATAATTTTCTCTCTTTTGTTGATTTTTGGTAACTTTCTCTCTTCTCTTTTATACATGTTTACAAGGTAAAACCACCACCATCAAACTCTCATTGTTGAATGGAACTCATTGACACCAAGTTTGACTATTTTTATTGTTGGTATCGTGACAACAAATAATTTTCTCTCTCTTTTGCCTTTCCTGGTAACTTTCTTCTTTTTTCTCTAACTCATGAACTGAAAAATAAACAAAATGAACTTTTAGACCAAAATAAAAAATTTCATGAATTTGGAATGAGCCATATATTTTCTTCATGTTTTAATAAGAAGCTTAATCATATAATTGGACCATAAAATGATGCAATCAAAAAAGAAAAAAGTTCAAAAATTTTAAAAAATTTGGTCAAAAAGGTCTTTTAATTTTTGTTAATGAAACCCCAAAGCTAAAACTTATAGACTTAAATTAATTTAACAAGGTGAATAATATAGAAACATTTCTACGAGGAAAACCAATTATTAATATAATCTACTTGCACTTGTTGGACCTGCATTGATAAACTAAGTGTGTGTTTAGTATTGTAATAGCTTTTATGGTTGTGATTTGAAAATATAAATTTTAAAAATGTTATAAATTATAATTTGTCTCAAACCTAAGATTTTACCATAATTTAAGATGACAATCAGGTTTAAGCAATGAATATCTAAAAACTTTTGAAATTGTGGTCAACCCAAAAGCATCTCCAACCTCATAACACCATAATACCAAACAGAGCCTAATATGCTTTTAATAACTTCATTATTTTATGACTTCCATATTGTCTAGTGATAATATATAAAATTTGGATTATTCTACAAAACCTAATAGGTTAGACCCAAGATATGGATAGAGCCTAATCAATATTAATGGAATGGCCACACGTCCCCCCAGATTGATCTTGCATCTATCTTTAGTGAACTGGTCATATGTACTTTTAGACTAATCTTGTGTCCTTTCTTATTCGACTGGCCATGCATTCTCCCTCAATGAATTGGCTACACATCCCTTTGGACAAGGGCTATAACCTCAAACAAAGCTTATACCCCTCTATAAAGCTTATACCTTTAGACAAGGTTTATAACCTTGGATAGTATGGCTTTAAATATAGCTTATATCCTGAAAAAAACTTATACCTGACTTATACACTTAAATCCAACTGCTACACCTAAATACACCACCCTATAATCAAACTTGATTTATTTGCCATCAACTACAAAGATAAAATATACATGCATTACATGAAGGCATGCCCTCCTATCATAATTTAGCCCATATAACGACGTTATCAAATGTTCATACTTAATGGACCTTGGTAAACAATGAATAACTAGTTATTGAGAGTTGTTATCCCAAATGATGACTTCTAAGAATGATGTCGTAATGTTTTTCCCTCTCTACCCTTGTCTTCATATAGGTTGGTGTTGTTTATAGCTATATAAATATTTATGAGTCATTAGGTAAAGGGTCCCAACCTCTCGATCATGTTCTTCTTCTTCTTCAATCTCTAACACTCTTTCCTTATATATTCTTTGCAAACACACACAACACAGACTTTAAGGCTTCATTCCTTCTATAATTGTGCTAATTTAAGAATCATAGAGTCCCTTAAGCTTAACATTAGACTTGTTTTATAGATATTCATGAAACCCAAATATAATAATCTTAATCTCTTAACTTACCCATCAACTTTGGAAAAACCTCAATCTTATAGGTTTTTTCAAGAAACCTTATATCAAGAGTTCGTACTACTACAACTAGTACTACTACAACTAATAATAAACTCCAACCAAACTATAACATCACTGTAGAAAAAAAGTAAGTGCTAATATTTAAAAATGCATCAATTTGATGCATTTTCTTTTAAATATCATATACAATACATTAGCAAACAATATTTATATGCTTTCTCTTTCTTTTATTTAAAGAAATCCATATGCATTTTTTGGTTTCCAAGCCAAGAGCAACCTTTTCAAATCTAACTGTGTTTTTTTCCACATGTGTCCTTGTTTGAGTGAAAAAGTAGCGGATATTCTTTATGGATCAAGACAGGTGTCCAAATAAGGATAAAAATGTAAATTCAACTATTTTAAAATTATATGTTCAATAATCTCTCCATTTTTCTCCGATTAGGATAAAACAATTACAATGGGTTTTATAGATCAATTTTTTCTAAAGTAAAAAAAATGTTCAAGCATAGCTAGCATTTGAAAAAAAAAAGGATTAAAACATATGGGAGTTGAACTGATGTGACTTGGTCGATTTGATGGGTTCATAGCCAACCTGAACGACTAGTAAAAATAAAACTTTACTAAAAAAAATTCAAGACTACATCCCCTTTTTAAAAATTATTGAAATGACAACTTATTAAATCATCCATGCCAACTTGGGTTAACTTGCAGAATTCATAACCTGAGTTATAAGATCATGATAACACTATATTGAAGCTTAATTTTCAATCAACTTAATGTTGAAGGATGAAATTGAAAAAAAATCAATTAAAAAACGAATTTATTCAACTTGAGTTACCCTAACAAATCAATAATCTGAGTCATGAGACTAGAATAACACTTTAAAAAGTAAATCAAAACAAGTTATTAAGTCCAATTCTCAATCAACCCAATATTGAAGGTTAAAATTGAAAATAATCAATTAAAAAAGAATACAAAAGAGACTCAAGTCAACTTGAGTTAATTCACCAAACCTATAATTTGGGTTATTAGACTAGGATAGCTTTATAAGAAGTAAATTAAAAAAACAAGCCTAGTCAACCTAGGTTTCCTAACCAAACCCGATACGCTAGTCATGGGATTAGAATAAACTTATATAAAGCAAGTCAAAACAAATTATGAAGTACAATTTTCAATTAACTCATTGTTAAAGAATAAAATAAAAAAAATCAATATAAAAAAAAACACAATAAAACAACCTCAAACAAAGTTAACCCACAAAACTTGAAATAAAGGTCATAAAATTGGAGTAACCTAATAGAAAGTAAAACGAAATAAATCATTAGACATATTCTAAAAGAAAATGGTGTTTTCCTATAAAAATGACATAATTGTAATTTTTGCTAATTGTTTTTACTTAGTGGAGGCAAAATTATAATTTTCAGATTTCTTTGAGTAAACAAGTGTTTTTTATATTTTTTCTCTCTTTATACTTGGTATTTTTATCATTTTAGACTTGACCTATATAACTATTTTTTTCTTATTTTCATTTTTTGTAATATTGTTTTTAGTTTTTCCTTTTTTTTCTTGACATATTTTTTTGAAAAAAATATTTTTAATTTTTACACGTTAAATATTTGTCGCTTTACAATTGACTTATTTATATCATTTTTTTTGTTCTTATCTTTTCAAATCTAGAAACAACGTAAAAACACTCCAAAAACCAAATATCACACTAAATCTAAGAAAACTTTATGAACTCCGATCTTTTTTTTCTTGCATGGTTGATGGAAAAACCATTATCATTAAACTCTTTTATCCTTTTTCTTTAGTGGAATATTGTGGCTAACCATAATATTATCTCTCTCGTCATCATTTCTACTAAGTTTCTCTTTTCTCTCTGAAAACATAAGGATTGAAAGGTGATAAAAATTAAATATGGAAAACCGAAAAATAGAATAATAAAATACAAATATAACGAAAGAAGAACACAAGAGATCGAAGATAATATCTTCATGTCACCTTAGCGATGCAATGATATGAATAGTGCCTTTTATTTCTGGGGCTACAGTATCCTTGCTATTTATAAATTATAATATATATAATTATAATTTAGCCAACCGTCTTGGAATATATATATTGTCGGAGAAAAATGTTTTTTTACAATGTCAGAAAAGAACAAACAGGCATCATTAACTTGTTTTCTAATAATAAGAAAAATATTAATTGTAAATTTAAAATTTAACGTGTATTTTAAATAAAATAAATTAATGATCGTATATGTAACTAAATTTTAAAAGAATTGTTAATATTAACTAAATATCAAGTTATGAAACTAAAAAAATATACAAATTAAAATATGTGATATTATGTTGTGGGAGCCTTTAAATTTATTTCATTTAATGACATAGAACTAATTTATTTATAAAAAGATAATAATTTAAATTTTATTAAAACAAACTAATTTTTTAGTATAAATCTTACTTTTCTTATTAATATCTTTAATTTGAACAAAAAATCTAACATTTTGTTGTACATTATTTATTTAATAAAAACCAAAATAAAAAAGAAGACATACCAATGAAGAAAAATATAAACAATTAAAAAAAAATATCTTTATCATAATTGATGTCAACAAGCAACTTCACCCGCATGTTTTTTTAATCGTGTTATATTATAATTATGAGATATGATCTAAATTGTTATGAGTTAAAACTATATTTAAAATGATATTATTTTAAATAAAATAAAAATAAAAACTAAAATAATGTATTTAAAGCAATTTTTTAAAATAAGTTTAGAACTAATTCGATTAAATTAATTAAATCGCAAATTAACTTATCATTATCATTTTACTTGAATTTAATAAAATTAACTTACATTTTTATTAAAAAACCAGCTTGTACTATATGTTGTAACCCAATTTTGGATCCACCGTGATTTTCTCAAATGTTATTTTATTTCTATTATTATTTATAAAAATCCCAAAAAAATTAAAAAAAAGAAAAATTCAAAAATATATTTTTCTCGAGTCAACCGCATCTTTCCATAAGAACCGATTCCACCGGGTCAATACAGGTCAAACCATGTCGGCCAAGTAAAAAATGAGTTTTCGGGTCAAAACC
>Ga0325402_1002345_pt1 | contig 16547 bp, 11 predicted proteins | sample PopdelMetagenome_22_FD_207212 | JGI IMG/M metagenome (GOLD analysis project Ga0325402, IMG submission 207212) | Populus deltoides microbial communities from Bellville, Georgia, United States - Xylem-PdKOR-R3 | ecosystem: Host-associated > Plants > Phyllosphere > Stem > Wood/Secondary xylem... | reverse complement strand
TTTTTTTCTTAGCTGGAAACCAATATTAAATAAAAGGGTTATGAAAGGAATTCTTTTATTATTTATGTTGTATATGGTGAGTCAATTCATTCAGTTTAATAGATAGCCAACCTTCTTTTTTTTTAATAAAAAAAAGAAAAAATTGAGTTACTAAAATTTAAGATTTATAAAAATATATATATTTTTTTATTATTAGACATGAGTCTTACCTCAATATTTAAAAACAAAAGGCAATCTTAAGAGATTTAATTCAATTAATCAGATCCTAAATTTATTTTTTAAAAATTATTAATTCGAGTTTCACAAACCTCATAACTACTGGAAGTTTACATGATCATTAACTTTAGAACTCTTGAGATTAGTCGAGATACATGCAAGTTAGCTCAAACATCCACGTTAATCTAAAAAAACATACTTTTTTTATTAATTAAATCAATTTCTAATAATCTTAGCACACATAACCTGTTTTTAATGGATTCATTTGATGAATTTAGCTGTGATATATAAAAGCAGTATGAAAATATTTTTAAATATGAAATTTAAAAATAATAATTTCAATATATTAAAATGAAAATTTATTAAATGGCTTAGAAAATCTTAGAATCACAGAATAAACGTAAGCAATTATAATATAATTTTAAACATATTTGTTTATTATTATACATATATTTTCAATCATAAATAAATTTTATTTTTACGCTCTATATACCTTCCACGTGATTTATTTATAGATTTTATGGTTAAAAAGAAAAAGAAAAGGGTACATTTCCCGGCATACTCTATAATTCCTCCATTAAAACTAGTCCTCGTATTGTTTTTTTTTTTAAAAAAAACCTATATAAAATGACGAGCATAAAAATTAATTTAAATAAGAAAAGAAAATAATAATAAGGCATAAACGTATAATAATTAAATAAATAAACAATAATACTGGCGGAAAAGCCGCGAGAAATTGAAACATCCGCCCCGAACTCATCGTTGCCAGCGTCTCTCTATCGCATCCTCTATCTGTAACAGAGTTTGTCTAGACAGAGAAAGAATCAAACAAACCCCAATAGTGTTAAACTAAAGTTTTAATCCTTACAAGAATTAATAAGAGAATCTTTGTCTTGGTATAATCACCCCCTCCTCAAAAAAAAAAAAACAGAAAAGGAAAAAAAGAATAACAGAGAGAGAGAGAGAGAGAGAGAAACTCTTGGTTAAGCAAGAAGCAGCACCTGGTTTTTGATCCAAAAACCTCACCACCTTCCTTTTCTCTCTCCCTCTTTCACATTTCCACTCCATTAGTATTTGCAAATCTTGGGTTTCTATTACATTTCCAAGAAGGAAAGAAAGATTGGATCTTTTTGGCTGTGGTATGTGTGGATAGAAAAAAAGAAGGGAGTGTGTGTGTGTTTGTTTAGAGGTTGGTTAATATGAATCCAATTTTGGGTTCTTCTTCTTCTACTGCTGCTTCTCCTGCTAGAGGAGAAGGACGAGGAGGCGGCGGGGAGAATGGAGGGATGGACAAGGGTTATAAGCCGAAGAGGCTATATCAAGTTTGGAGAGGAAGCAATGTTAGTGTTTCTCTCTCTTTCTTTGTCAAGTTTGTTTTTTGATCTGTGTAATGGGGTTGTTTGATCATTCGCTGAATTGGGTTTTGATTATTCTCTTTGTTTTGGATGTGCGTGGTGCAACTTGGAAATTTGGATTTTTTATTAGCAATTTCATTTTGTTGATCGTGGATGGAGGTTGACTTAGTTGTGTTCAATATTTCAATGTGGAAATCAATGTCTTTGATCTTAATTGTTATGTTTGATGAAATTAGATGCATTCTGGACTGGTAGATTTTGAAGCGGTAAAAACTTTTAATTTTGTTTGGTCATAATTGAAATTGGTTCATGAAGTCGTTTCTTGTTGTGTTGAACTTGGTTGGATTTTGTAAATAATTTCACCCTGCAATTTTGATGCGTGATTAGCGGCAAGAAGTTTGTTCGGTTTCTGGTTAGAGTTTTCCAACATTCCAAAATTTTTTAATCAATTTAAGAAAATATTCCTCTGGTTCATTGTTCTTTATCAGTATATCAGTTAGTTACTTAGTTTGGTCTTGGATTCCTTGTGAAGTTTCAGCTGACCATTTCTTGATTCACTTGATCAACTTGCGAATTTGCTGAGTATTTATCATGTTGCATTTGAAATGCACACATCCTCATGACAGTTTTTTTTTTTTTTTAATCTTGAATATTGTTTCCTTTTATGGAATTGTAGCATTGATGAGCTTTAGTTGTTTTTTTGTCTTGGTTTCATCAGAGATTTTTCTGTGGCGGGAGATTGATCTTTGGTCCTGATGTGGCGTCGATTTTTCTATCAATGCTTCTTATTGCTGCCCCTGCTATTGGTTTTTGTATAAAAGTCTATAACAAGACTTTGGACAAAGGTACCAAAAATCCAGCTCGGTGGTATCCTGTATTTTTCGTGGGCTCGATCCTTACTGTATTAGTAAGTATTTCATTTTCAACTTGGCTTCAAGCAGTGCTAACAATAGGCAGAGTTGCAATTTACTTGTTCTTAATGGAAGCACAGCAATTGAATGAAATGCAATTATTATGGGATTTGGCTTTTATTTTGGCTTCTTTATGGGATTTTTCTTTTGCAGCTTATGATGTGAGTTTTTCAACTTGCTAAAAATTTTCAGAAAGATTTGTTGTTAAATGACTACCAAGTGAAAGTTGTCTGACATTATAGTTTCCATTAGTAGATAGGCAGTCAAATTTCTGACAAGTGTTTCAGTAATTTCTGTGCAAAACCACCTCTTCTTGCATATAATGAAAAATTTAATAATAAAGTAAACTTTTTCTGTAGGATTTATTGTTTCTCTTCTTAACATCTTCTCGGGATCCTGGAATAGTCCGTAGAAACACAAAGCCTCCTGAGTCAGATGAAACAGGTGACGTAACCCCATCAATGGAATGGGTCAATGGGAGAACCCCCTATTTGAGATTACCTCGGACAAAAGATGTGATGGTAAATGGCCACGCAGTTAAAGTTAAGTACTGCGACACCTGTTTGCTTTATCGTCCTCCCCGTGCTTCTCATTGTTCAATTTGCAACAACTGTGTTCAGAGATTTGATCATCACTGTCCATGGGTTGGTCAGTGTATTGGAATAGTAAGTTCAAGTTCCTTGTGATGCAATTTTATTTTTTCCAAACAAATAAATTTAGATAACACTATTTTTTTGTGGGACAAGCAACAAATTCAACTTTTTTGGAGATAGCCTGCATGTTCTGGAAAGAAGATTTATTAAGCATTGAATAATAATTTGAAAATTTTCCTCTTTTGTTTCAATTAAACAGATATGTCATGGAAATCATTAACAAGTACAGTTATGGGAATACTATCATGGGAATGAATAACATATCTTGTCATTCTCATTGCTTATTTGCTCTTCATCAGATATACTGGATCCTTTTCTATTGAACTTGGTGCTCCCTGATTGCCCTAATAACTCTATTAACACTGCATCTAGACCTTTCCTATAGTTTTAGTGCCAAAATTTGGATGTGCTCAAATCTGGTCTTATTGCATCCATTTGCAACCTGTTGTGAGATGTCTACTTAAAAGGGTAGGCATATCTGGTCACCAAAAAGTTGTATGAATTTTAGCTGCTTTAAATTTTGTGATGTTTTCATGATTTCTTCCATGGATATTTGCTCTCATCCAAATTATGCTGCATTTACTTTCAAATAGTAGTTTGATGTCATTCTTTTTCTCCTTTTATTGGAAAGAAAGAAATAAAGATCCTTGATGTACACTCTTACATCAATTGAATTCTTGATACCATAATTTCTTATTGAATACTGATCATTGTTTTGGACTATTTAGGCAAAGTTTGGTCTCTTATTCTGGAAAAGTTTTGGACGTTGAAATGTTAGGAATGACATGATTTATTGTTGGTATCCATACCATGCATGTTGCCAATTCTGTGGCATTTTAGCAGTAATCTTGCAAAAATCACAGTGACAGCTTACCAATTAAAATCCTGACTTCACTAAGTTAAAGTACAATCGAGAGGCACGGATGTCCTTTACACTTTTGGGCTATATGTTTTCAATGGAGAAATGGCGCAGACTTCAATTAGTAAGCCAGGGAAGAAAAACAAGATTAATTATTTGTGATCTCAATTTCTGTGAATAAGCAAAACAACCCTCATCGATTCATACAGTTCGTAATATGATTGTATCGCACACTGTTACCTTTCTGTGGGGAACTTACTGTATTATCATGTCTTGATCTGGTTTGCAGCGTAACTATCGGTTCTTCTTCATGTTTATATCGACAGCAACCATCTTGTGCTTATTTGTTTTCGGGTTTAGTTGGGTCTTCATTCTTGATGGGAAGTCAAGTGTATGGGAAGCTATATCACATGATGTACTCGCTGATTTTCTCATAGTCTACTGCTTCATAGCTGTCTGGTTTGTTGGTGGCCTCACAGCTTTCCATTCCTATCTGATTAGCACAAACCAGGTGACACTTTTATCCAAAAATAAACTGGGCCAACTAGTTACTCTTTAAAATCTTATTTGACATTTTTGGTCTTTTTCCTTATACAGACTACGTATGAGAATTTCCGCTACAGGTATGATAAGAAGGAGAATCCATATAATAGGGGAGTAATAAGAAATATTAGAGAAATCTTTTTCTCCAAGATTCCACCTTCAATGAATAAATTTCGATCATTCGTGGATGAAGATGAATATATGGCAGTCGGCTCTCTGACGCTAAATCTTGGAGATAATCTGGTTAGCTCAAAGGAGAAAATCGACATTGAAATGGGAGCTAAGGTTGCAGGAGCTAGTAACTATTCCCTTCCAGAAATTTTGCGAGATTTAGATTACGATGATGATTCTGATGATAATTTAAAGATGGAGGAAGATGGAAGGCCAGGCATGGACCCATTCTCTCACGGTGAACTAGATTTGAAAGGATCGGTGCAAACCTCTATTGTTGGAGATGGTTCAATAGAATCTGTACAAGGTCCAGATGCCTTTGATGGAGTGGGGGAATCTGCTAGAAGTTCAAGAGAATCAGTTCAAATTTCCATTGCTGGAGATGGAGCTGGAGAACCTGCTCAAAGTTCCATTGCTGATAACGGAGTGATAGAATCTTTGCAAAGCTCTATTGCTGAAGATGGAGTATTAATCAAGAAATCTACCGTTGAAGATGGGACAAACCTGGCCAAGGGAACTAATAACAATCATAATTGTCATCAAACCACAGCACCAGATCTTCAAGTATAGAGGTTTGTGCTGACCTTTTTTGCCACCGGTGCATTGAAATGAATCGATTGAACTTTAGCGGGATATGCATCATGATTGTGCACTTATCTGAATGAAGTAACTCATCATCGTAATATCATATACAGAAGATTGGGATTTGATAATGATTTCTTTGCATCCACATTATAACTTGATTCACAAAAGAATTATTCCAAATTCCATGTGGGAAATTGGGTGAAGCAAATTTGAACTTCTTAGATTCTTTCTTACTCTGTTACTCGCCGAGTTTATTGATAATCATACAAATGCTCCATTCTTCTTTTCTCTACCAACTACATTACTTGTTCTTCTACAGGTTTTGCTGCAGAATATCTTTTGCTTAAATATTTTGAATCATATACGAAGGATAGCTTGTTCCTGTGATTGCACTAGTTGGTAGCTGCCGGGCTTCGAAGGGCTGTAATTTCATAAAGGTTGAATGCTAGCTTATCAATGCTGCTTTTGCTGGAAAAAAGAACAGAAACTGATCGTACACTTTCATCTGTTCATTAAAAAAATACCGACTTATGTGTTGTTGCAAGTTGTAAAGGTGACATTTTGTAATAATCCAGATACCTACAGACGAGTGAGGTATCTGTGAAGGTAAAATTGTTAAGATCTTTCTTTTTTCCAGATAGGCTTGTTTTCTCTCCTTTCTTTTTTGTGAAGACAGATTGGATTTTACGAGTTGTAGAGGTTTGGAACCAAAGTTCTCATTTCTAGAAGTTGTAGTATGATTCCTTCACTCTTCCTCTCTTCGTGAGCACGAGCCCTGCATGTCTGAACTAAAGAAGCTGAGATCATAGTAGTAATTTTAATCCTAGTTATAAGACACGATCTGGTTTAATACTAGGTCGCGAGTTGGGTTTAAAATTAGATCATGAGTTGGATGAGTTAAAATCAAAACGAGGGGCGGGGAATAAGATTTCAGTTTCTCATTTGATTTCACATTTTCCCAACTTGAAAATCCATTTTTAAAGGTTCCAAAGCTACCGCATTGCCACAAGCAAAAGCAAGCAAACCAATAATGGGCCTAGAGCTTGGTTGATAACTGTTTAACTACCAAGTAAACATAAAGGAAAGAGGGAAAAAAATCAATGGAACTCGTTAATAAGAATTTTATGTGGTGAAATACAGACCACAAGCCATGGTACAAATGGCATTATCACAGTTATCATAACCACTCAAATAGGCCTGTAAGAATATGACACGTGTCAAGTTCCCATTTAGATTCATAGATTTCGTTGGATGAGATTGAATCTCCTGTCAACCAATTAGAAATCACATGTCCTATCCTTGTTCTTCTAGTCTCTGCTTTCCCCGCTTGAAAGCTCGTTGCTTTCCACCACCGTTGCCACTTCAAAGCAAGAACCTTTCTCCAAGAAAAAATGGCTGCAGAGATGGCTTTAGTAAAACCCATCTCCAAATTTAGCTCCACACCGAAATTTGGAAACCCAAGAAGTTTCTCGTACCCCAAATTCAGTACCATCAAGATGTCAGCTACTGCACAGACAACAAGAAGTCCAAAGCCAAAGAAGAAAGGTAACAAAGGTGAAATCAAAGAGACCCTTTTGGCACCTAGGTTCTACACCACTGATTTTGATGAAATGGAGACCCTTTTCAATACTGACATTAACAAGAACTTGAACCAGTCTGAGTTTGAAGCACTTCTGCAAGAATTCAAGACTGACTACAACCAGACTCACTTTGTGAGAAACAAGGAGTTCAAGGAAGCAGCTGACAAGATGCAAGGACCATTGAGACAGATTTTTGTTGAGTTCTTGGAGAGGTCTTGCACTGCTGAGTTCTCTGGCTTCCTTCTCTACAAAGAGCTTGGAAGGAGACTCAAGGTATTCCTCTAAGATCACTTTAATTCCTTGCTTGTTTTCTTGTGTTTAGTGAAATTTAATTCCTTGTTTTCTATCATTAACTAACTAATCTTAACAATTGATGCTGTAGAAAACCAATCCAGTGGTAGCAGAGATTTTCTCCCTCATGTCCAGGGATGAAGCCAGGCATGCTGGGTGTGTGAAAATATTGGCCTTCTTTTTCTCACATGTGAATCACTTTTCAAGAATGATCGAACCTTTGTATATACAATTGACTTTTTTTGGTGTTGCATGCAGATTTTTGAACAAGGGTTTGTCTGATTTCAATCTGGCCTTGGACTTGGGGTTCCTAACAAAGGCTAGGAAATACACATTTTTCAAGCCAAAGTTCATTTTCTATGCTACATATTTGTCTGAGAAAATTGGGTACTGGAGATACATAACAATTTACAGACATCTCATGGAAAATCCTGACTACCAGTGTTATCCTATTTTCAAGTACTTTGAGAACTGGTGCCAGGATGAGAACAGACATGGTGATTTCTTCTCCGCATTGATGAAAGCACAGCCTCAATTCCTCAACGATTGGAAGGCAAAGCTGTGGTCACGTTTCTTTTGCCTATCGGTAACTTTCTTACACCAGATGCATTTTCATACCATATTTAGATTATCTGTAATGTTTCTGTAAATGCTTATGTGTGTGCAATGAACCATTGGTCACTTGATATTATTGAAAAATCTTATCCAAATACAATCAGGCAATCCCATCTAGTGTGCCTACAATTGTTCTAGGTTTAATAATTGGGTTGCGTGTTAACCATTCAACCAAAGTACTGGCCTTGAAACTTGAGACTAATGCAAGGATTATCTCATGTCTTTTTCCTCTCTTCTTACATCTTAGAGAATTGATTTTGCAGGTATATGTGACAATGTACCTTAACGATTGCCAGCGAACTGCTTTCTATGAAGGCATTGGGCTCAATACCAAAGAATTTGACATGCATGTGATTATTGAGGTGAGGCTAATGGTTTATACCTGTCTGCTTTGCACATAGTTCTAATCTGAGTATTTTTTTGTCATCTACTTCCATATCCATACTGAATTATTGATGATATGCAATCTTCCTTCGAATGGTATTGTATCGGGTCGCATGGTTCCCAATTACCCCAATGCTATGTTTCATTTGATGCAGTGTTAATTCTCCTTTCGCTTGCCTAGATGACCTTGAGAAGGGGATATCGAATTTATAGCCTAGACTAATGGATATGCACTTGTGACTCTAACGTCCTAGATTTTCAATAATCATTGCATTGTTTCTCATTATACAGACAAACCGCACAACAGCTAGAATCTTCCCAGCTGTGCTGGATGTTGAGAACCCAGAGTTCAAGAGGAAGTTGGACAGAATGGTGGAAATTAACCAGAAGCTGATAGCTGTTAATGAGAGCCAAGACAATTCCTTTGTCAAGAACTTCAAGAGAATTCCCCTTATTGCAGCATTAGCTTCTGAGCTCTTGGCTGCATATCTAATGCCACCAATCGAGTCTGGATCTGTTGATTTCGCAGAGTTTGAACCACAACTTGTTTACTAGTAAAGTTTTGTCTGAGTTTCATTTACCCCCTTTCATGCCCAGCTTTGGTAGTCTTGATGCACTATGGCTAGATTTACAGTATGTAACTGAGGAAACATTCATATAAAATGGTGTCCTTTCGTAATGTAAATTAACATAATTTTAGTCCCCTCACCTCCATTTCTCCTTTCACACCATTTTGCTGAGCAGATATGGGTTGCAAAACTTGTAATACAGAAGTTTGCAAGCGAATTGAGTACTAGATTCCACTAACGGAGGAATAATACTAAACAACCGAAGGTGGATTTTGTGCTTGTGACTTGGAATGACCGATTACAAGTGATATTTTGGAACCAATTTCTTAGGGCAAGGAAACATCAAATCAAAGTTATTAAAACCTGTCCGTGTTAATCTAAAACAATATAATTTTAATTTTTTTTTTAAAAAAAACAAACTATGTTTTGTTCGAAAGGATTAAATCACGTCTATTTAACTAATTTAAAAACTCTCTTCTTGTTTAATTTAAAAACTTGCTCATGGGTGTCGGGTTATCCTACCGACCTGTCTTCAATAACAATCATTAAACTTATTTGATAATTATTATCCGTATTTGTCTAGAACATCCATTTTATTTGCCATTTCTCAAGCTGCGGTGAGTAAATGTCTACGTCGCAGAAAGCAGGAAAAAATTTGCTGCTGAACAGTGTTAATGCCATTTATCAACTTTTGAAATTAAAGGTTCAAAATAGTTCACGGTGAATAAACCTGGATGCTGTGACTAGCAAGTTAGAGAGAAGACAGTAATGGAGCAGATATTTCACTGACAAAAGCAGCAGATATTTCACATATAATGAAATGTAGTTACACTGAAATCCTTCAGTGAGACTTTCTTCGAATTTACATGCATTGCCCCCCTTTGGGGCTTGCAGGTGAGATCATACAGCACAATTTTAGCTGAAAAGTTCAGGGGCGTTTCTTCATTCTGTTTTGCCCTCCAACTTTTCTTTCTCATCTTGTTTTTGTGGACGAAATAGCAACTTAAATGTCCATACTGCCAGCAGAGTTCCCTCTATTGGGGCAAGCCAATATACGAGTATATGCTCCTTGGTTATATGATCTCCACGGGCATAAGCCCATCCCATCACCTACAGAGTTTAAAAAGGTTCAGGTCATCTCTATCCAACCTTCTTGAAGCTAAACAAACTTAAGATACATGCATTATGTTGTAACTAGAAGATGAGAACATGACTTACAGAGGCTGGGTTCATACAACCACCCGTTAGATCAGAGCCAAGTATGTGAAGAGATAACTTCGAGACACTTGAGATCCAAGTCTTCATGAAGAAACTTCCAGGGATCTTTCTTGCAAGCCCAAGAGAGATAGTAACAATGGCAAATGTCAGCAATCCTTCTGTGAGAGCTCCTTTATGGATGTCAACAGTCAAACGTGGTCCAAGTCCTATCTCAGGAAACGTATCAATAAAGAGCCTAACCCCAGTGATAGATCCAATCACCTAGAGAAAGAATTCCAATCAAAAGACATTATATTTCAAATAAGATGTCTTCAAGACCTTCAAATCAGAAATTTGATCAACAAAACCAGATAAATAAATGATAGATTAGTGCTTATTTGAAGTGTGGTAGAGATTTCATTTCAGAGTGTTTTTCACTTGGAAATACATCAAAATAATATTTCTTTTATTTTTTAAAATTTATTTTTAACATCAGCACATCAAAACGATCAAAAAACACGAAAAAAAATTAAAAAAAGTGAAACGGCGGTTCAACCGCAACACCAAAAAAACTTAAAAAATAACAAGCAAAGAACTTCCAGTAAAACAATCAAGTTACTTCTGTAGAGCACTGTTACTAAATGCTCAGACCAGTGGTAACTGATATCGGGTTTTCTTGTCCAGTCAGTATTTGTCTTCTCAGCCACAACATCTCCACGTTTGCTTAAGCAAACACTGTTCTACAAAAATGCATGCACCGTCGCCTTAAACAGGGCACAATGGCAGGATAAGAGTGGTTTGCTTAATGCTCACGTGAATTAACTAAATGCAGAATCTTCTAAAGACATTAATTCATTTCTTTTCCAAACGGATGGTAAGTTGCCAGGAGCCAAAGAAATGCATCTTTGGTGATTGATCAACCCAAATCCCGTGCTTTCACCAATCATCCAAGAGCCACAAACATTATGCTTTCTTTAAAATTGAAAATCAGCACCTAGATCAGACCAATTTGAGATGATAATGATAATAGTTATAATATTAGAATTTAGAAATACCGAGACAAAATGCAGCGAAGGGGAAAACATTTCACTGGTCATATGTCACCATAATCAAGATCCCACTAGCATCCAAACACAATTTCAGCTATCTCATTCAAATAATACACCAACCCATTCAAGGAACAGGATAACAGCTTCAATGAATTACCCAACCCAACATACTTAGTCAGTGTTGTTACCATATATTCAACAGGTGAGTAAATATCATATCCTTTATTGAAAAAGTCATGAAAAGCAATGCGACGCAGCCATCACAAATTCTGCTCATAAGTTAATCAAAATACAAACTTGCTTAACAAAACCCCAATTTGAGTTCATGTTGGTTGGCACCATGTTCTTCCCAATAGTATATTGACCTTTCTTTTTTAAAATAAATCACAGGCCAAAAAATCTTGCAGTAATTGTTTAAGCTGAACCCATTATTTGAAACCAAACACAAACAAGAACACAATAAAATATACAAACTACAATACAACCCATTTTCCTCGCATTTCAAGCAAACGAAACAAACCCAATTCACATCTAGATGAAACAAAACTAAGTCACACCTTACAGAGAGAGAAAATCTAACCTGAGCAGGGATTCTAGCCCCAATGGTGAAGAGAAACTGACTGAAATCCCCAGAAATAGCAGAAGACAAAATAGTAAGAGGATTATAAGCCCCTCCTTTAGTAACCTTACCCAAGAACGCAAAAAGAAACATGTTCATAATTGACAAAGAATTCTTCAAAAATTCACCTCTTGAATCATGCCCCATTCCCAAAACCTTGAACACAAAAATCTTTATCAAAGAACCTGACCATACCCACATAAGAGAAACTACAAAATCTGACAGAATTAAACGAGTCTTGGAAACCATTTTGAAAAAAGATTGAGACTTTGAGGTGGGTTTTTGTTTTTGGAGATGGGTTCTTAAGGTTTTTTATCTGGGATAGTTGTTTGTGCATGCATGGCTATGGAAATTGCTCGGGCAATTTCTTGGGCGTTAATTGTGGTTGACCATGTTCCTTCCTAGTGGTTAATCTTTGTTGCCTTTCTGTGTCATATATCAATATCATATTATTAATCAAGACAATGACAAGGCCCGTTGATTTTTTGGAGGGAATGAGATGATAAGCCCATTGATTTTTCAGGGTTTCTAATTCAATGGATCATGTGTTTAATTTGACTACTCTAAAGATAATCAAATGACAGATGAATTCATGTTTTGGATTCTTTTAGTGAAATTCATTTTCTGATTTCTTCGATTGTCTTTCTTTGACGGCCAAGAAATAATTTTTAAATCAGGCATATAAAAATTAAACGTTTTACATGCATATTCACTTACCCAAAACATTTTCACATTTATTTTCTTCTCCACTAAAATTATTTTGAATTTGACTGGTTTTTTAAAATGATATAATTTAAAAAATAATTAAAATAATATTGTTTTAAAAAATAAAAATTAATTAAATTGATGGATGTGAGTTGATTATGTAAACTCTCAAATAGTTTAAATTCATCTTTATTGCGGGTAATAATTTTCAATGTCTATATGATTTTTTTAAAATATAATAGTGATTATTTTTTAAAGTGTTTTTTAAATTATATTAAGATAATATTTTATTTATTTTTAAAATTTTATTTTTAATATCTAACATATTAAAATAATTTAAATATATAAATAAAAAAAATTCTGATGATTCTGAAGATACGTCTATTTTCGAAAGACTGAAAAAATTGTAAGCAAGAAAATTTTATCACAAAGTAACCGAGAAAGAATAAGGTTCTATACACCACAGTTTTACATTTTATTTTATTTTTGCATTTCAGTCACTTAACTCTGTTTTACTTTACACTTTGGTTGCTATACTTTTTTTCTTTTCGATTTCATCATCGAAAGTATTGTTGGCATGGTCATCTGTGATATGAAATGTTTTGATTTGCATGATCTCACATGTCCTTTATTTCATAAAAATTTTTGGTATTTTAGGTTATTGTTAAGAAAAATTAAAAAAACAAGGACCAAATTAAAAAAAAAAACAAAATTGTTTTTAAGTTTCACTATTCAAAAGGCATATAAAACTTTAATTTGATCCCTTAAGTTTCAAGATATTATGACTTATTATCCTCTCAAAAAAAAAAAAAAAAAACAACAACCACGCGAGCATACAATGGTTTAGACAGTTAGTTGCAAATTCAAATCCGAAGCACTCTCAATCTAATTTCTTGCCAAAACCATAAGGGTAGGGCTAGCTGCTGTTTCTTTATTCCCTTTAATATGTTTGATTTTATATTTTAAAAGTATTTAAAAAAAATAAAAAATTTAATTTTTTTTGTTTTAAATTAATATTTTTTGATGTTTTTATATTATTTTGATGTCAAAAATAATTTTTTAAAAAAATAAATAATATTATTTTAATATAATTTCAAGTAAAAATCATTTAAAAAAATAACTATTATTACATTTTTAAACACTAATAAAAAAAAATTCTTATAGCTAATGCATCGCCTTCTTCAATAAGCATCAAAAAAGCAAATAATTCAAGTATGCAAAGATATGATGATGAGAGCCAACACATCTTCTGCAGCAGAAGCAATCTAACCTTTGTTTTTTTAAAAAAAAAATTAATTTTAACGAGTATAGTTTAATTGATCAGATTTTAGATTTACTCTTTAAAGATCATCAGTTTAAGTCTTACAAATCTCAAGATGACTAGAAGTTTACATGGTCGTTAACTTCAGGGCCCGTAGAATTAGTCGAGATGCGGGCAATCTGGTCCAAACACCAACGTTAATAATAAAAAAATAATAATATTTTTTAATTAAAAATATATTAAAGTAATATTTTTTAATATTAACACATTAAAAATCATCAAAAAAATATAAAAAAAATAAATTAAAAAACAGGAGATACTGCAGTGCCGAACTCGTACTTCATCTTGTTTTTTTCATCTTGTGTTGTTGCTATTTATAGATTCTCTCTGTCGCTTCCTGGATCTTGAAGCAAGAAGATAAATGCAATGAATGAGCATGGAGGTGGGAGTAAAGGTGTTGTGGTGGCGTTTTTGTACAAAATTGAAGGGTCCTGAGTCCCATTTCGTGGTTAGGTTCGGAGGTTGCAAGAGCACCTCTTCCAATTAATTGCATTTTCAATTACACTAAATAGAGAAATAAAATTATATTCCAATAACAAAAAAAAAATGAAATCAGCTCCAATTGCCTAGATCAGTGTAGACTTTAAAAACTTAGAATTGAAAGCTTGATTCTGATAGAGATTTTAATTGAATCAAATAATAATAGAAAGCTGGATTGAGTTTCATGCATGATTTAAAAATCTGAACCAACAGACAAGTTGATCTAGAACTCGGTTAATTTAGGGTTTATAATAATTTAAGAAGAAAAAAAAACCTTACCTATCCATTAAAAAACATGGTTTGATTTATTGATTCGAGCTTAATCAAGTCAAAATCCAACTATTAACTTGTTAATTTTTTTTGAAAAATAGTTTTTATTAAAACAATATTATTTTAATTATTTTCTAAAAAATATTTACTTGAATGGAATAAATTAACCCTTTCAATCTATGATAAATACCATAGCTTTTACTGTCATGTTATTATTATATTGAAACCAATGTTTGTATCTTGAGATTAAACTATTTATTTTATCCAATTAAAGATAAATCATCCATATTTATTTAAAAGGAGGAGACTTAAATATCATTTAAATACTCGACCAAATTTAGTGGAATGGTTGAATAATTAATGTGCCTTCCAAGCAAACTTAGCCTTGATGATGATGATTGACGATAATTCCCTTCATCCAAAGCATCAACATTAAAAAAAAATAATAATAATAATAAAAAATGAGTGGAGACTAAGGTAAAGCTTTTGATTATTTGCTGGGAACCCACTACGTAAAGATTAAATAAAAGGTTAAATATAAACCTGACTGAGAAGTATAATTGAACTGATTAGGTTCTAAATTTGTTTTTAGAGATCATCAGTTTGAATTTTATAAATCTCAGAGCCATTAGAGGCTTACATGGTTGTTAGCTTCAAAACTCGTGGGATTAGTCGAGGTACACGCAAGTTGATCAATACACCCACGTTAATTTATAAAAATAAAAAGTTAAATATCTTTTTTTATATCTAAAATGGCTTTTGATTACTTAATTTCAAAAATAAATTAATAATTTGGGTTTCAGAAAAAAAATATTATAAAACCCCAAACCAAAATAAACCAAAATGAAATGGCGAAATTGATGCTGTTAATCTACCAAAAAGATTAATCATGATAACCTTTTAATATATATTTTTTTAATTTCTTGAGTTAAATAAAAAAAATAGGATATTTTAATTAAAAAATAAATTTCTATTAAATTCTTAAACTTTTTTTGGATGGTGACTGACTGACTGTATTCTACAATACCTCCACGTAGGATTAACACAACCATCTTGGAATTTTACACGTGGCTTAATTTGATCATGAATTTGGAATGCATGACAAGGTTTAATGGCATATTTTATCCCTAAACTATTAGGGTTATGGCAAAATAAGGTCTTGATTATCAACTTGATTTATCATATCCTCGAAACTATTATTTATTAAAAAAAATTAAGGTTTTTCATTGAATTTGACAATTAATTTTAATAATCAAACTTTAAACATTAGTCTATATGTTATAAACAACATCATTTTAAAGTAATTAATTTTTTTATAGGTAAAAACAATTAAAAAAATAGTAAAAGCAATTATTGAGGATGCATGCATCATTCAATATTCTCTATTTAACAATTCGAATAGGGAAATAAATATCATCAATTTTAAAATGGCAATACTAAATAATATTTTGTTCGATATTTATTTTTTCTATTTGTAAGAAAATCAAATTGTTTTGAATTGTTTTAAAATGACATCATTTTATAGCATTTAGATGACCGAACCAAAGTTTACTTATTAGTTTTAAAGGTTAAATTTGATAATATATCGAATAAATAATAATTTAAGAATACAATAAATTATGTTTAGTATTGTGGTATAAAATATTTTTATTTTTAAAAATATATTAAAATAATTTTATTTTAGATTTTTCTGACACTAACAAATTAAAATCATAAAAAAACAATAGAAAATTAATTTGGTATTTTTATAAGATAAATATATTTTCAAAAAACAGAAGTTGCCAACAAATATTAAATAATTCAAGTCTTATTTACTTACCTACCCCTTCCTAAACACCAATTCATGTCTCGAGAATGCATGTCCTTTCACCTAAAATAGATAAATTTTTTAAATTTAAATAATTGATTTTGGAGGACATACCAGAAAGAGAGAAGAGCACACTGTAGATGAAGCTGGCACTGCTGCTAACGGCTAGTCTGGGACGATGACAGTCTAACGGTCACATACGCGTACCAGCCTCATAAAGCCTCGGCAGCTGAGGCTGAAAATAATTCAAATTAAAATAAATAAATATATTATTATTATTATTATTATTCAAATGTGGGACCCGCACTCGACAAGTTACCTAACCTCGAATTTCAAAAAAGGTCCTCTTCAATTTCGGCTTTTACAC